>Ga0207813_100320_pt1 | contig 30969 bp, 35 predicted proteins | sample A23E3SouthBayCA_2_FD_187730 | JGI IMG/M metagenome (GOLD analysis project Ga0207813, IMG submission 187730) | Aerobic enrichment media microbial communities from Eden Landing Ponds, California, USA - A23 E3 (4) (SPAdes) | ecosystem: Environmental > Aquatic > Marine > Unclassified | place... | reverse complement strand
GCCGTCCTCATCACCGACGCCGCGGGCGTCCACCTCGGGTCGCTCGCCTTCCTCGCGAACGTCTTCCGGGAGGTGCTCGCGCTCGCCAGCCTCCCGCTCGTCGTCCGGCACTTCGGCCGCGCGGCCGCCATCGCGCCCGGCGGCGCGACCACGATGGACGTGACCCTGCCCGCCGTCAAGGACTCCGCCGGGAACGGCGCGGTCGTCCCCGCGTTCGTCAACGGCGCGGTGCTCTCCTCGCTCGTCCCGGTTCTCGTCCCCGCCTTCCTCGGGTTCTAGGTCTCGCTCGGGTCCACCACGTCGCCGTCGTGCACGAACACGCCGACCTGGTCGCAGATGTCGCTCATCGGGCACGCCTCCGGTCCCTCCAGGCACGCGGGTTTGCGGGCCGTGCAGAACTCGCGGCCGAACTGAATCATCGCCGTGTGCCCGAACCCGCACTTCGACTCCGGGACCTCGGCCTCCATCGCCTGGCGCACGTCCTCGTGGTCGGCGTCGGGCGGCGCGAACCCCATTCGGCGCGCGATGCGGTGGACGTGCGTATCCACCGGAAAGACCCCGTCGCGGCCGCCCGCGAAGAGGAGGACGCAGTCCGCGGTCTTCGGGCCGACGCCCTTCATGTCGAGCAAGGTGTCCCGAACACGCTTGGGTGACTCCGACTTCACGAATTCGTCGAACGCAGACGCGCCGCTGTACTCGTCCACGACGCGGTTCGCGAGCCGAATAAGCGTCTCCGACTTTTGATTATAGAGCCCCGCAGAGCTGATGGTGTCCGCGAGTTCGTCCTGGTCGGCGGCCGCGAGCGCGCGAGCGAGGTCGCCAGTGTCAGTTGCGTAGCGGTCCAGCAGGTCGTCGTGAGCTGGCTGGCTCGCCTTGTCGGACGTGTTCTGGCTCAGGACGGTGCGCACGAGGCACTCGAAGGCGTCCTGGCCGCCGTACGTCTTCTGCCAGTACCGCTCGCCGAGTCGGTCGACGAACGTCTCGACGCGCGAGGTGCCGTCGCCGGGGTCGAACGCGGACGCGCGGCCGCCGCCTGCCTGCCCGCCCGAGATGTTTTCGGCTGGCTCGTCGCTCATACCTGAAACTGCGTCTGCGGTGAGGAAAGTGGTTCGGGGTTACTCGACGCGGAGCGTCATCGTGAGCGGCGCGCCGTCCGCGAGCGCGGCGACGAAGTCGCGGGAGAGGTCGGCGGCCGCGGCGTCGGCATCCACCATGATTGTGCGGTCGTCGACGTAGGTGCTGGTGCGGCCGACGTGTCCGCGGTCGTTCTCGAACGCGAGGTCGGGATGGCCGCGTCCGGTGATTGTGACGCGTTCGTCGGGGGTTTCGAGGACGGCGGTGATGGTGGCGTTCTCGTCCTGGCAGGCGTCGACGAACTCGCGCGAGAAGTCGCTGGGGGCGCGGTCGGCGTCGATGGCGAGGATGCAGTCGCCGGCGGGCGTGAGGTAGTCGTCGGTCGTGACCTCGAACGTGCTCGCGTGGTCGGCGGAGACGTTCTCGTGGCCGTGGGCGTGCACGACTTCTTCCATACCCGGGTTCGGCCCCTCTCGCACTTGAAGGTCTTTATGTGCGCGCGGCGTTCGCTGAGTCGCGCCCGGAATCGTGCTAAACCCCCGCAAACGGCCGTATGGTAGCTGTTTGCACACCCCGGACTGGGGCAAATTTTAAATGTCCGTAGGAGGTACTAGGTAGTACCTGAACGCCCCAGCGTTCACCAGCACCGCTCGAGAATGACAGGCCGTTTTCACTTACGACGATTCGCAGCAACTCGCGAGCGACGCCTGTGTGGCGCACAGCGGCGGAATGGAACCGAGGTTTGAACAATGGTAGAACAAGAAACTATCGACGTGTCGTCCGCGGACGAGCTGATTACTGACGAAGAACTCGAGAATAAATCCAAAGGCCAGCTTATCAAGAAAGCCGGCCAGTTCCGTGACCGACGGAACGAGCTCAACCAACTCGCGAGCTCCCGCGCATCGAAGCGTGACGAGCTGAACGCGAAAACGCGCGAGAAGGTCGACGCGGCGCAGGAACACCGCGAGGACCGCGACGAACTGAACGAGCGCGTGCAGGAGCACAAGGAGATTCGGAACGAGCTCAACGCGGACGCGAACGAGCTCTTCGAGGAGGTCGAGGACCGCAAGTCCGACCTCGAACTCGACGAAGGAAAGGACCTCGAGGAGCTCAAGGAGGAAATCGAGCAGCTCGAGTTCAAGCAGCAGACCGAAGTCCTCTCGACGGAGGACGAGCGCGAACTCATCGAGAAGATCGAGCAGAAGCGCGAGGAGTACCAGACGCGCAAGGAGAAGCTCGACCAGACCGAGGGGCTCGACGAGCTCGTCGAGGAAGCCGAGGAAGTCCGCGCCGAAGCGTCGAAGCACCACGAGAAGGTGACTGAGCTCGCGGACCGCGCGCAGAAGCACCACAACGAGATGATCGAGGCCTACCGGGAGGCCGACGACATCCGTGACGAGGCCGACGAGAAGCACGAGGCGTTCGTCGAGGCCCAGGAGGCCGCCGACGCGCACCACGAGGCCTTCGTTCGCGTGCAGAAGCGTCTGCGCGAGCTCGACAAGGAAGAAGAAGAGGAAAAGCAGTCCCAGCGCGAGGCGAAGCGCCAGGAAGCGAAGGAAGAGGCCGAGGACATCTACGAGCGGTTCCAGGAGGGCGAAACCCTCGACACCGAGGACCTTCGGAAGCTCCAGAAGTCCGGTCTCCTATAAGTCGGATTCTCTCATCTCTCCCGTTTTCGCGTCGCGTAGCGGTGCGTCCGAACTGGTGAGTTTTTAACACGCTCGCGTGTGTCGTGCCGGTATGGATACTGCATTCAAGCGATTCGGCCGGCTGGCGGTGTTCGTGCTCGCGCTCGTCGTGGGCGCGGCCGCGGGCTGGGTGGTGTTCGTCCGGAGTGCCGACGGGAGTCCCGCTCGCCTCCTGGGAATCGTGCTCGCGCTCGTCACCGCCGTCGCGGTGGCGCGGCTGGGTGCGAACATTGCGAAGTCTGTGTTCGCGCCGTACAACGTCGCGGAGGTCGGCGTCGACGGTCCCATCACGCGGGACGGCGGGAGTTCGGTGCCGATGCAGCCGGGGACGACGCCGGCGGACGCCATCGTGGAGCAGTTGGAGCGCGCGGACGCGGACGGGAACGTTGACGCGCTCGTCGTTCGCCTCAACACGCCGGGCGGCGAGGTCGTGCCGAGCGACGACATCCGGAACGCGGCCGAGGACTTCGACGGGCCGACGGTGGCGTACGCGACGGACACCTGTGCGAGCGGCGGGTACTGGATCGCGTCGGGCTGCGACCGCATCTTCGCTCGCGACGGCAGCATCGTCGGCTCCATCGGCGTCGTGGGGTCGCGGCCGAACGCGTCGGGATTGATGGAGAAACTCGGGCTGTCCTACGAGCAGTTCACGGCGGGCGAGTACAAGGACGCAGGCGTTCCGCTGAAGGAGATGGAGGAGAAGGAACGCGAGTACCTCCAGGGTATCGTGGACGGCTACTACGAGGAGTTCGTCGAGCGCGTGACCGAGGGCCGCGACCTCGACGAGGACGCGGTGCGGGACACGGAGGCGCGCGTCTACCTCGGCGAGGACGCGAAGGACATCGGGCTGGTGGACGAACTCGGAACGCGGGACGCCGTCGAGGAGTACCTCGAATCCGAACTCGGAACCGGCGTGGAGACGCGGGAGTTCGAACCGCAGCGCGGCCTCGCGTCCCGGGTGCGGTTGGGCGCGCAGTCGCTCGCGTTCGCGTTCGGCGCGGGGCTCGCGAACACGGTCGGCGCGGACGACCTCGGGTTCGAGTTCAAGTAGACGGGAGAGTTTTTACTCCGGGGTGTGCATCCTCTACGTATCTGAATGCACACGCTGGTCCTCTGTCTCGACCGGTCGGGCGCGGTGCCGCGAGCGACCGGCGTCACGCCCCCGGTCGCCGGCTGGGAGGCCGTGCAGTCCCTCGTCGTGGAGTACGGCGTCACGGACCCCGAGGACTCCGCGGTGAACTGCCTGCTCGAAGGCCTGCGGGTCGCGCGCGACCTCCGGGACGACGGCGAGGAGTCGACGGTCGCGGTCGTGTCGGGGAACGCCGAGTCCATCGTCGGCGCGGACCGCACCATCGCCGAGCAAGTGGACGCGCTCCTGGAGCGCTACGAGCCCGACGCCGCGATTCTCGTCGTAGATAGCGCGGACGACGAGCGCGTCGTCCCCATCGTCGAGAGTCGGCTTCCCGTCGATTCGGTGGACCGCGTGGTCGTCCGTCAGGCCCGCGACATCGAGTCCACGTACTACCTCCTGAAGCAGTTCCTCGCCGACGAGGAGCTGCGAGGAACCGTGCTCGTCCCGCTCGGCGTCGTCCTGCTCGTCTTCCCGATACTGCTCACGCTCACGAACAGCCTCGCGGTCGCCATCGCCGCCATCACCGCCGTCATCGGCGTGTTCCTCCTCTACAAGGGCCTGAATATCGACGAGTCCGTGAGCGGCCTCCCGAGTCAGGCGCGGGACGCCCTCTACTCGGGGCGCGTGAGCATCGTCACGTACGTCGTCGCCGTCGGACTCGCCCTCATCGGCGTGTTCGCGGGCGCGCTCGGCGTCTCCGACATGGCGTCGATGGACCGCGAGTTCGTCGCCGCGATGGCGTTCGCGTACTACAGCGTTCCCTGGCTCGCGCTCGGCGCGCTCGCCGCCAGCACCGGCCGCCTCATCGACGAATCCATCCGCGAGGGCGACCTCGGCGCGAACTACGTGAACCTCCCGTTCGGCGTGCTCGCCGTCGGCCTCGTCGTCAGGGGGTTCGCGGGCTACTTCCTCGAACGCGCCGCCGTCCTCAACCCTGTCACCGTCGGCGGCGTCGACCTCGGCGCGCTCTCCGTCGCGCCCGTCGTCCTCTCCGCGGAGGAGCGCCTCGCCGTCTTCGTCGTCGCGGGCGTTCTCGTCAGCCTTGTCGGCATCCGCGTCGGCGCGGTGCTCGGCGACGACTAACGGGAGTCCGCGACCCCTATAGCCCCCGAGCGCGAACCCCGGGTATGACCGACGGCCAGTGGGTGGGGTTGTTCTCCGGCGGGAAGGACTCGAACTGGGCGCTCTACCGCGCGCTCGAGGACGGCCTCGACGTGGGCCGCCTCCTCACCGTCCACCCCGAGGAGGACTCCTACATGTACCACGTGCCCGCGACCAGCCTCACAGAACTCGCCGCGGAGAGCATCGGCATCCCGCTCGTGAACGTCGACCCGGGCGAACTGGACGCGCTCGACGCCGAGGACTCGGGCGCCCAGGGCGACCGCGAACTCGAACCGCTGGAAGCCGCGCTCGAAGCCCTCGCACCAGACCTCGACAGCGGCCTCGCGGGCGTCACCGCCGGCGCGATAGAGAGCGAGTACCAGACGAGTCGAATCCAGGCGATGGCCGACCGCCTCGACTGCGAGGTGTTCGCGCCGCTCTGGCAGGAAGACCCAGAATCCCTCGGGGAGGCGATGCTCGACGCCGGCTTCGAAATAACCATCCTCCAGGTGGCCGCCTACGGCCTCGACGAGTCCTGGCTCGGCCGCACTCTCGACCGCCGGGCGCTCGACGACCTCCGCGACCTCAACGACGAGTACGGCGTCCACATACTCGGCGAAGGCGGCGAGTTCGAGACGTTCGTCACGGACGGCCCGCACTTCGACCGCGCAATCGAACTGGAGTACGACACCGTCTGGGAAGGAAACAGGGGCCACGTCGAAATCACGGACGCGCGACTGGAAGAGGACGAATAATAGCCGTTCAGAACGTTAGTGGCCGTTCGAGATGGTGGTGTGTGCGCCGATGAGCGCGCCGGCGAAGTCGATGTTCTCGACGTGCGTCTCCTCGTCGATGATAGAGTCCCGGACGTCGCAGTCGACGACGGTGGCGTCGGGGAAGACGACGGAGTTGTCGAGACTGGAGTTCACGACGCGCGCGCCGTCCATCACGTGGACGTTTTCGCCGAGCGTGGTGTTCTCGACGGTGGCGGTGTCCGCGACGAGGTTGTCGCCTCCGAGCGTCCACGACACCGCGTCGAGATAGGATTCGGGCGTGCCGATGTCGAACCACGCGCCCTCGAACGTGAACGCGTGCACGGACTGGCGCTGCTGAAGCCACTGAACGAACCAACCCGGTTCGTCCGGGTTCTCACCCGCCTCCAGGTACTCGCCGAACGAGGGAATAGTGTCCGCGGGGAAGGCGTAACACGCGATGGAGACGAGCGTGCTCTTCGGGTTCGCGGGCTTCTCCTGGAAATCCACGACCTCGTCGCCGTCGAGGCTCACGAGGCCGTACGACTTCGCGCGTTCCTTGCTCCCGACATCGTACGCCGCCAGCGACGGCGTGTCCTTCTCCTCGAAGAAATCCAGGAACTCGGACACCTCGAAACTGATGAGGTTATCGCCCGCAATGACGAGCGTGTCCTCCTCCACGCCCTCCCGCTCGAACAACTGATTCAACGCTCCCACCACGCCGAACTTCTCGTCCTCCTCCGTCGTCTCCTCGATGGAGAGCGTCGGCTTCTCGTAGCCCTGCTCCCGGAGATGCTCGGCGAAATCGTCCGCGAACCGCTCGTTCGTCGACACGAACACCTCGCTGATGCGGTCGTCAGCCTCCAACTCCGAGAAGATACGGTCGATAACGGTAGACTCGCCGACCGGCAGGAACATCTTCGGCCGATGCTTCGTGATCGGCCACATCCGCGTCGCGTACCCGCCAGCCAACACGACAGCTTTCATACCCCACCGATACCCCGGCCGCGGTAAGGTCTTTTTCCTTCCATTCCACCTTTTTCCGGCTCGGGTGCGCCTCCGGCGCACCGCTCGCCGCAAAAACCTGGAGGGAAAAACCCGAACGCGCTCCGCGCGTTCGCCCGGCACCGGAGGTCCGCACCGCGCCACTGCCGCTACCGCCCCGCGACAGCACCGGCCGCCTCCGCCCCGCTACCGCGCCGCAGCCGCGCGGTTAGTCGATTTTGAAGGCGGGTTCCTCGATGCCTTCGTGTTTGCACTCGGGGCAGCGAGACGGAAGGTTGAGCGGGTCGTCGAAATCGTTGAACCCGCATTCCTCGCACTCGGGCGGCCGAACGAGCAGTTCCTCCTCAGTTCCGTCGAGGGATTTCGCGACGTGCTCGACGTGCCGGAGCGCCGCGTGCGCGGTGATGGCGTACTCGGTCGCGAGCGAGCTCGGCGTCCCGGGTTCCTCGCGGAGCGCGTCGGCGATGCGTTCGCGGGTCGTCCGCTCGGGCATACCCCGGCTTGGACGGGCGGCGCTTAGTGTCCATCGGTGGACGTTAGTTCGCGCGACGGCGAGCGGTCGTATGAGCGACGGCGACAGAATCACCGCGGCCGCAAACGTGCCCGCGGATTCGACGTTCCTGTTCACGGTTCGAACCGACGACGGCGAGGACGAGGCGGTTCTCACGCGCTCCGCGGACGGCATCGAGGGCTACGTGAACCGCTGCATGCACTTCACGCACATCCGACTCGACAAGGGAAGCGGCGCGCCCGTCCGGGACGGCGAGCTCATCTGCGCGAACCACGGCGCGATGTTCGAACAGGACACTGGAACGTGCACGTTCGGGCCCTGCGAGGGCGCACAGCTCGACCGAATCGACATCGAGACGCGCGAAGGCGGCGTCTACCTCACCGACGACGCGTACGAGTTCGTGCGCGACGGCGGTATCGAGTCCGACCCGGCCGACCTCACGTCGACGTCGAACGTCGAGTTCTAGCCCGGTACGCGGCGTGCAAGCGCTCCGTCACGGGGAACTCCGCGTAGGTGGTGTCGTCGTAGCGCGCGACGGGGCGGAGTTCCCACGTGGAGTTCGTCAGGAAGACCTCGTCCGCGTCGCGGAGCGCCGCGGGTTCGTACCGCCCGGTCTCGACCGGGACGTCGCGCTCGCGGGCGATGTCGAGGACGACGCGGCGGGTGATTCCGGGTAGAATCGGGCCGTCGAGGCTCGGCGTGTGGAGGACGTCGTTCCGGGCGAAGAAGACGTTGCTCGTCGCGCCCTCGGCGACCGCACCTTCGGAATCGAGGAGGACGGCTTCGTCGGCGTCGACGCTCCGGCGCGCGAGGATGCCGTTGAGGTAGTTGTGGGTCTTCGCGGCGGCGGGAATCACCTCGCTCGGCACTCGTTGGACGGACGACGTTTCGAGCGTTGCGGGCGCGTCCCAGGTCGGACCGCGGTCGAGTTCGGCCACCTGCACGACGACGGTCGGGTCGGTCGCGGGACCGGGTTCGAGTTTGCCGGGTTGCACTCCTCGGGAAACGCTGAGTTTGACGTACGCTTCCGCGAGGTCGTTCGCGACGAGCGTCTCCCGAACGCGCTCGCGGAAGACATTCTGGGGGATGCTGTGGTCGATGCCGAGGAGTGCGCAGGAGTTCGCGAGGCGGTCGAGGTGGTCGTCGAACCGGAAGACGCGGCCGTCGTAGGCGCGCATCGTCTCGAAGACGGCGTCGCCGTACTGGAACCCGCGGTCGCGGACGCTCACGGACGCGTCGTCGGCCGGAACGAGGTCGCCGTTTACGCTGTATAGCATGACTGGACGAACGTGCGAACCAGCTGTTTTCCGTGGGCCGTGAGGATGCTTTCGGGATGGAACTGGACGCCGACGTGCGGTTTCTCGCGGTGGCGGACGGCCATCACGAGGTCGCGGTCGTCGGTGGTGTGCGCGGTCGCTTCGAGGTCGTCGGGGAGCGCGCCGGTCGCGGCGAGCGAGTGATAGCGGCCCACGGAGAGCGTGTCGGGGAGGCCGGCGAAGACGCCGCGGCCGTCGTGCTCGATAGTCGAGGGTTTGCCGTGGACGACGCGCGGGGCGTGACCGACCTGCCCGCCGTTCGCGGCGACGAGCGCCTGATGGCCGAGACAGACGCCGAGGGTGGGGTAGTTGAGCGAGAACACGTCCGTGGAGACGCCGGCGTCCGCGGGCGTTCCGGGGCCGGGTGAGACGACGATGCCGTCCGGGTCGATAGCAGCTATGGCCGCCGTGTCGAGGGCGTCGTTGCGTTCGACGCGGAGCGATTTCTGGGGAGTGCGGCCCGACTCGGCGAGCGCAGCGCCGACGTACTGGACGAGGTTGTAGACGAACGAGTCGTAGTTGTCCACGACGAGAATCACGGCTCCACCCCCAGCGACGCGTCAAGCGCGTCGTCCAGTGCGGTGACGAGCGCGCGGGCCTTCGCGAGCGTCTCGTCGTACTCGGCGTCGGGGTCGGAGTCGTGGACGACGCCCGCGCCGACGCGGAGGTGGTACTCGTCGCGGTGCCGGACGAGCGTGCGGATGACGATGTTCAGGACCGCGCGGCCGTCGAACCCGACGAGTCCCATGCTACCGGTGTAGGGGCCGCGACGGGTCGCTTCGACTTCGTCGATTATCTCCATCGTCCGCGGTTTCGGCGCGCCCGTGATGGTGCCGCCGGGGAAGACGGCGGCGACGGCGTCCGCGAGCGACGCGTCGTCGCGGAGCGTGCCGGTCACGTCGCTCACGAGGTGCATCACCTCGGAGTAGCGGTCGACGCGGCGGTATTCGGCCACGTCGACGCTCCCGTACTCGCTGACCTTCCCGAGGTCGTTGCGTTCGAGGTCGACGAGCATCGCGTGCTCCGCGCGCTCCTTCTCGTCGCCCCGCAGTTCGGCTTCGAGCGCGGCGTCCTCGTCGGGCGTGTCGCCGCGCGGTCGCGTGCCGGCGATGGGTTCCGTCCGCAGGTGGTCGCCGTCGCGTTCGAGCAACAGTTCGGGGCTGGCGCTCACCAGGTCGACGCCGGGGAACTCCAGGAGGCCGGAGTAGGGCGCGGGGTTCACGTCGCGGAGCGCGGCGTAGACGTTCACGGGGTGGACGCTCGCCGGCGCGGCGAGGCGCTGGCTGACGTTCGCCTGGAAGGTGTCGCCGTCGCGGACGTACTCCTTCACGCGACGCACGCGCTCCGCGAACTCGTCGCGGCCGCACTCGGAGACGAACGGCCCCGGCGAAACCTTCGGATTGGGGACGCTGGGGTCACCCGTTCGGATGCGCTCCACCAGCTCCTCGGCGCGGGCGACGGCGTCCTCGAAGGTGGCGTCGCGGGGCGCGGCGACGACGCGGAACTCGCCGTCGAAGGGCTCGCGCCACGCCGCGACGGCGTCGTACCGGCCGAACTGGAGGCGGGGGAGGCCGCGGTCGTCCGTGGCCGCGTCGGGGAGGGTTTCGAGTTCGCGCGCGGCGTCGTAGGACAGCCAGCCCGCGTACCCGCCGGGGAACGGTACCTCGCAGCCGGCTCGCGCGAGCGTGTCCGTCTCGAACCCACGGAGCGCGTCAAGCACGCCGTCCTGAGCGTCGACGAACTCACTGGGTTGGACGCCGAAGTATCCCCAGCCGTCGCTCCCGCCCGTGGTTTCGTAGAAGAATCCGGGGTCGCTGCCGCGGGCGCGCCGGTACGCGTCGAACGGGTCCGAGACGTCGACGCGGAGTTCGACGGGGACGCGGACGCCGTCGCCGGTGGCGCGCTCGAATCGCTCGCGGTCGGTGACGACGGCGACGTTCATAGGCGGAGAATAGCGGGCCGCGAACTTAGGGGAGTCGCTCCTGCGCGCGGTCGACCCAGCGCTGCACGCGGGAGGGGGACACGTCGATTTCGTCGCCGAGTTCGTCCGAATCGGCGTCCGCGAGGTCTTCGACTGTCTCGACACCGGCGTCGTGGAGGCGTTCCGCGTACGCCGGGCCGATACCCTTCAGGAGTTCCACGTCCTCCGCGCCCTCCTCGTCGGGTTCGGACTCGCTCTCCGCGTCCGGCTCGACCTCGTCGATGTCCGTCGTTTCGTCGTCGGCTTCCGGCTGCCCAGCGCCCGCTTCCGCGGGTTCGGCGCGCTCCGATTCAGCGACCTTCTCACCCTCCTCGACGTGCTCTTCCACGAGCGACTCCGTAGAGGCAGAGGCGTCCGTTTCCTCCGCGACCGGCTCGTCCTCATGGGTCTCTTCGTCCGCGTCTTCGCCGCCGGTGTCGGGTTCGACCGCGTCCAAGCTCTCGTCGTCGGCTTCCGGCTGTCCGGCGCCCGCTTCCGCGGGTTCGGCGCGTTCCGATTCAGCGACTTTCTCGTCGTCTTCTACGTGGTCCTCGACGAGCGATTCAGTGGACGCCGAAGCGTCCGTCTCGGTGGCCGCTGGTTCCTCTTCGCGTTCTCGTTCGACGGTCACGTCGACGCTGCCGCTGCGCCCGGAGTCGGAGTCGAGTCCGAGCATCGACTTCAGTGCGGATAGCAGTCCCATGGGACGGCGGTAAGCCCGGCTGTCACTTAAAGCCGTGCCCGGAGTGTGGCGTTCATCGCGTCCACGGGGGCGTCCCGGCCCGTCCAGCGCTCGAACGCTTCGACGCCCTGGTACAGCAGCATCCACGCGCCGTCGACGGTCTGCGCGCCGGCGTCCCGGGCGTCCCGGAGGAGCCGGGTGTCGAGCGGACTGTAGACAGCGTCCATCACCGCGAGCCCGGAGTGGAGCGCGTCCGCGGGGACGGGGGTGGCGTCCTCGTCCATGCCGACGCTCGTCGCGTTCACGAGCACGTCCGCGCCCGGGAGTACTTCGGGGAGGTCGTCGAGTCCGTGGGCGCTCGTGGCGGGGCCGATATCCGCGGCGAGCGAGTCGGCGGTCTCGACGGTTCGGTTGGCGATGGCGACCGACGCGCCCGCGTCGGCGAGCGCGAACGCGACGGCGCGGCCCGCGCCGCCCGCGCCGACGACGACCGCGTTAGCGCCGTCCAGAGTCACGTCGTGACTAGTGAGCGCGCGGCGCGCGCCGCCGGCGTCCGTGTTGTAGCCACGGGGCGTGTCACCCGAGAAATCGACGGTGTTGACCGCGCCGATGCGGTCGGCGAGCGGGTCGGGCTCGACGAGGCCGAGCACGTCCTGTTTGAACGGGATGGTGACGTTCAGGCCCGCGACGCCGAGCGCGTCAGCGCCCGCGATAGCGTCCGCGATAGCGGATTCAGCGGGCTCGAACGTGACGTACCGGGCGTCGATACCGAGGGCGTCGTACGCCGCCTCGTGCATCGGCGGGGAGAGCGAGTGCCCGACCGGGTTCCCGACGAGACCGTAGACGTCCATCAGTGACCGCCCGCGGTTGTGATGCCGAGGAACACGACGAAGTACACGAGCAGCGCGATGAACGCCGCGTAGAACGCGCCGCCGATGAGGAACGGCTTGTAGCTCATCGGGTCGTCGTGGGCGCTCCGGGCGCGAGCGTACAGGATGCCGCCGGAGATGACGGCGAGGATGACGGAGAACGCGTTCAGGAAGCCCGTCGTCCCCCAGGCGAGCGTGAGGTCCCAGTCGGTGTAGACGATGCCGAGCGTGACCGGGAGCGTTCCCTGGAACGCCATCGCGCCCGTGATGTTCCCGAGTGCGAGCGTGTCCTTATCGCGGCTGATCCAGAGCACCGAATTGAACTTCTCGGGGAGTTCCGTGGCGAGCGGCGCGATGAGCAGCGCGACGATGGCGACGGGGACGTTGAGGATTTCCTGGGACACCCACTCGATTTCGGTGACGAAGAGGTGCGCGCCGCCGATGATGATGCCGAGCGCGAACAGCGTCTGGAACGCGACGAAGAAGACACTCGGGTTCGCGCCGTGCTCGCGGGAGTCGTAGCCGAGGCGGGCGGCGAACCGCTCGAAGATGAGGCCGAAGTGGAGGTCGTCAAGGTCCTCGGACTCGACGAGTTCACCGGCCTGCAGGGAGCGGTAGAGGTAGAACAGGTAGAGGAGGACGAGCGCGGCGCCGAAGACGTACTGAACGGTCTCCTGACCGAGTCCGAACCCGTCGTCGGGGACGAACGCGGCGCTGAACGCGATGACGTACCCGACGAGGAAGAAGGAGAGGTCGCGGCGCGTCGTCTTCTCGTTGAAGTGGAGTTCCGGGCCGTGGACGCGTCGCGTCCGGAAGTAGTAGACGCTCGTGCCGACGAGGAACATCGCGATGGTCGCGAGCATGAACGGCGCGCCGAGAATCGCGCCGACGCCGACGTGGGAAGCGGACTCGCCGCCCTGAAGGATGGCCATGACGGGGATGAGGGTCTCGGGGAGGGCGGTGCCGACCGCGGCGAGGATGCTACCCGTCGCGGACTCGGAGACACCGAGGCGGTGGCCGAGCCACTCGATGCTGTTCGTGAAGACTTCCGCGCCGAGCAGGAGGAACGCGAACGAGAGGAGAAGGAGGATGCCGCGTTCGACACCCGCAGGGAATGGAAGAACGGGAATAGCGCTCATGGGCCGACTTACGCGAGGGCGCTGTTAAGCCCTTCCAAACTTCGACGCGCTCAAACGCCCGACGCGCGATTACGAGAACGATGATAGGCGTGGTCGTCAGTCGCGCGGACGAAGCGTCCGTCGCTATCGGCGAACAACTCAGAGAACTCGCGGACTGGACGGACGACGGCGATGTGCTCCGACGCGATGGGGTCGAACTCCGGGAGTTCGACGAGTGGCACGTCGAACTCGACGGAGTCGCGGACGCGTTCTCCGACCCCGACCTCGTGGTGTTCGCGTCCCGGCACTCGGGCGACACCGGCCCCTTGCTCACGGCCCACCACACCGGGAACTTCGGGCCGGGCGAGTTCGGCGGCGACGACTACGCGCTCGCCGAGACCGCGCCCGAGGCGCACCACCGACTCCTCGACGGCTTCCGCGAGCATGCGCCCGACGGGTACGAGGTCGGGATGGAGTGCACGCATCACGGCCCCACGGCGGTCGGCGCGCCGTCGCTGTTCGCGGAACTCGGGAGCGGCGAGGGCGAGTGGCGGGACGACGAGGCCGCGCGAGCGGTCGCGCGAGCCATCCTCGACCTGGAGGGCGTTGACCCGCGGGGCGGCCGGTCGCTCGTCGGGTTCGGCGGCGGTCACTACGTTCCGCGGCCGACGCGCATCGTCGCGGACACCGGCTGGGGGTTCGGCCACGTCGCGGCCGAGTGGTGTCTCGACGACATGGGCGCGCCCGAGAACCACCGGAAGACTATCGACCGCGCGTTCGACGCGACCGGCACCGAGTACGCCGTACTCGACGGCGAGAAACCCGAACTCGAAGCCGTCGTCGACGACCTCGGCCACCGCGTCGTGAGCGAGACGTGGGTGCGGGAGACGGACGGCGTGCCGCTCGACCTCGTCAGGGCTCTGGAAGATGAACTCGAAACGGTGGACGACGGCCTGCGGTTCGGCGAGCGCGCGGACAGCGAGCGCACGGACGGCGAGTACGTAATCGTGGACCTAACGGACGACCTCTGGGCGGACGCGCACAGTGTCGACCCCGAGCGAGCGCGCCGCGCCGCCCGCGGAACCGCGGTGGCGTACGAGACGACGGAGAACGGGAACCGAGTCGAGGGGCGAGCGGCGTTCCCCGACCGCGACGCCTACGACGGGTACGTCGACCGGCTCGCCGACCTCCTCCGCGAGAAGTACGACAGCGTCGACGTCGACCCCGAGGAGGTCGTCGTCACCGACACGTCGTTCGACCCCGAGCTCGCGCAGGCGGCAGGCGTCCCAGAGGGTCCGAAGTTCGGCCGACTTGCCGGCGGCCAGTCCGTCGAGGTGGACGGCGAGACTGTCGCGCCTACAGACGTGTCGCGGGAGCGGACCGTCCGATACGCCGTCTGACAGCCGTCAGACGCGAGGGGGAAAGGTAATTAAACCTCGTTCGTTTACCCAACACCCAACTATGGACTCTATCGTAGAGGACGCGATCGACGAGGCCGAGGAGGAACAGGAGGCCTCGAACGCGGCAGCTGAGTCCGCCGCGAACGCGTCCGGTCGGATGAGCGACGAGGAACTGATGGACGTCCTCGAAGAGCTACAGACGAACATCACGGTCGTCGGCTGTGGCGGCGCGGGGTCGAACACCGTGAACCGGATGGCGGAGGAGGGCATCCACGGCGCGAAACTCGTCGCCGCGAACACGGACGTCCAACACCTCGTCGACACCGACGCCGACGTGAAAATCCTCATGGGCCAGGAGAAGACGAAGGGCCGAGGTGCCGGTTCGCTCCCCCAGGTCGGCGAGGAAGCCGCCATCGAGAGCCAGGACGAAATCTCGGAAGCGCTCGACGGCAGCGACATGGTGTTCGTCACCGCCGGACTCGGCGGCGGCACCGGAACCGGAAGTGCGCCCGTCGTCGCGAAAGCAGCGCGCGAAATCGGCGCGCTCACCATCAGCATCGTCACCACGCCGTTCACCGCGGAGGGCGAGGTCCGCCGCACGAACGCCGAAGCCGGCCTCGAACGCCTCCGAGACGTGTCTGACACCGTTATCGTCGTGCCGAACGACCGCCTCCTCGACTCCGTCGGCAAACTCCCCGTCCGCCAGGCGTTCAAAATCTCCGACGAAGTCCTCATGCGCTCCGTGAAGGGCATCACGGAGCTCATCACCAAACCCGGCCTCGTCAACCTCGACTTCGCCGACGTCCGCACCGTCATGGAGAAGGGCGGCGTCGCCATGATCGGCCTCGGCGAAGCCGACTCCGACGCGAAAGCAGTCGACTCCGTGAAATCCGCGCTCCGCTCCCCGCTCCTCGACGTGGACATCTCCAGCGCGAACAGCGCGCTCGTCAACGTCACCGGCGGCCCGGACATGAGCATCGAAGAGGCCGAAGGCGTCGTCGAGGAGATCTACGACCGCATCGACCCCGACGCCCGCATCATCTGGGGGACCAGCATCGACGAGGAACTCGACGGCACCATGCGCACGATGGTCGTCGTCACCGGCGTCGAAAGCCCCCAGATTTACGGCCGGAACGGCGACCAATCCGAACCCGACGACGAACCCGACGAGGGCGCAATCGAAGACATCGACTACGTCGAATAACTCTTCTCGCAGCCGTTCGCGACGAACCGCGCATCAATAGATAGAAAAGAGGTGACGCCGAATCGGGGGTATGGACGTTCCCCTAGAGCCTTCCGCGTACACGCGGGTGCTCAAACTCGCGAGCACGCCGTCGTGGAACGAGTTCTCCCAGATCGCGCTCATCGCCGGCGCAGGAATCCTCCTCGTCGGCCTGATGGGCTTCATCATCGGCGTCACGATGGGCGTTCTCCCAGGTGTCTGAAATGAGCGTGTACGCAGTGAAGACCACGGCCAGTCAGGAACAGACCGTCGCGAGCATGATCGCGAACCGCGAAGAGCCGGAGATTCACGCCGTCCTCTCCCCGGAATCCCTCACGAGCTACGTGATGGTCGAAGCCGACGGCTCCGCCGTCCTCAACCGCGTCATGGAGGAAATCCCCCACGCCCGCAGCCTCGTCCCCGGAGAATCCTCCATCAGCGAAGTCGAACACTTCCTCAGCCCCAAACCCGACGTCGAAGGCATCGCAGAGGGCGACATCGTCGAACTCATCGCCGGACCGTTCAAGGGCGAGAAAGCCCAGGTCCAGCGCATCGACGAAGGCAAAGACCAGGTCACCGTCGAACTCTACGAAGCCACCGTCCCCATTCCGGTCACCGTCCGCGGCGACCAGATCCGCGTCCTCGATTCTGAAGAGCGCTAAGGTAGTCTGCTAATCCGATACTCGATTTGCTCGCGGTGATTCTCGTTTTGGGTTAGTCGATGTAGCCAGGTGCGTCGTCGCCGAGTTCGTTTTTGACGTGGTCGCGGCCGTGGTCGGTGATTCGGTAGTGCGTGTCGTCTATTGGTCGAACGTAGTTCTCGGCTTCGAGCGCGCCGAACGACTCCTCGACCTGTGACGCCGTGATGTCCACGTCGGAGAGTTCGCGGAGGTTCGCGGCGACGCCTCCAGGCGAGACGGCGATTCCGGCCTGTGAGAGCACGCGCAGCACGGCTTCCTCTGAGTCACGCATACCGGTGAGGGAGAACGCACAACAGGAAAAACGACGTGGCCGCCTAGAGGTCGAGACGTTCCCGGAGCGCCGCAACCTCCACCTCGTCCTCGATACGGTTCTTCACGTCCTCGCGCTCCCGAATATCGTCGGAGTCAGCGTCGTACGCCCGCACGAACTCGGCGCGCGTGTGCTCGTCGAACATGTGTCGAATCGCGAAAAAGCCGTCCGGCACGACCGTCCCGCAGACGCCGCACTCGTGCCGCTCGTGCTCGGTCGCCTGATGCGCGAGCAGCGACTCGACGTCGCCGAACACCGCGTCACAGCCACCGATACCGCACGCCCAGCCAGTCATCACCTCAGAGTAACCGAAACTCCGGGATAAGCCTTGCCGTCCCCCGAACACCACACGGAACCGACACCGCGAATCGGAGAATTATGGAAAACGGCTCGTGGTACTCCTATCTCACACTCGCTCGCCCTGCTCGCTCGCGTGACTTACGCCGAGCAAAGCTCAGCTAAGTCCGGCTCGCTTCACTCCCCGGACTGCCGATACACGAGGTTGCGCTGAATCTCGTTCGCGCCCTCGTAGACGACGGGGATGCGAACGTCCCGGTAGACGCGGGCGATGCGGCGGTCGGTGAGAATGGAGCGGCCGCCGTGGAACTGCATGCCCTGCTGGGCGTTGTCCCGTGCGACTTCGGTGGATTTGGTTTTCGCCATCGCGGCCCAGAGCCCGGGGTTGTCGTAGTCCCGGACTTTCTCGGCGGCGCGGTAGTTCAGGGCGCGCGCGGCCTCGAATTCGAGACGCATGTCCGCGAGTCCGTGCTGGACCGCCTGGAAGTCGCTGATGTGGCGGCCGAACTGCTCGCGGTCGTGCACGAACTCCCACGCTTCCTCGAACGCTGCGGCGGCCAGTCCGAGGCCGTGCCCGCCGACGACGATGCGGCCGTGGTTGAAGAAATCGGCGAGCATCATGAACCCGCCGCCCTCGCTTCCGATGAGGTTCTCTTCGGGGACCCGGCAGTCGTCGAAGACGATGTGGGCCTGTTTCGACGCGCGCATCCCCATCTTCTCCGGGATGTGTTCGGCGTCGTACCCCACGGAATCGGTGGGGACGATGAACAGCGAGTAGTTCATGTAGCGGTCGTCCGTGTCGGCGGTCTTCGCGTACACCGTGAGCCAGTCCGCCTCCACGCCGTTCCCGATCCAGTACTTCTCGCCGTTCAGCACGTACTCGTCGCCGTCCTTCTCCGCGGTCGTCTGCATCCCGGCGAGGTCGCTTCCCACGTCGGGTTCGGACACCGCGAGCCCCGAAATCTGGTCGCCCGCCGCGAGCGGCCGCAGGTACTCCTCCTTCTGTTCGTCCGTCCCGTACTGTTCGAGCATCTCCGCGCCGAACGACGCGAGCTGGAGGGTGAGCGCGATACCCGCGTCCGCGCGGTAGAACTCCTCCGCCATCGCGAGCATCTGCACCACGTCGAGGTCGCGGCCGCCGTACTCCTCGCTGATGTCCTGCGCGACCAGGTCCGCGTCCTGGCCGGCTTCCAGCACCTCCCAGGGGTAGTCGCCGGTCCGGTAGTACTCCTCGGCGTTCGGCGCGATGTGTTCCTGCGCGAACTCCCGGGCTTCGTGTTTCACGTCACGGGCGTACTCGGGGACGATGTCCTCGGAGAGCAACTCCATACTGAGGGTAGGGACGCCGCCCGCATAAATCGGAAGGCCGCGGAACCACAAACCGCTAAACCCTCCGTCGAGAAGTAGCGGGCGTGACTGCCTGCCGGGTCGACCTGCACGTGAAAGTCCTCGACGAGGACGTGGTGGCGCGCGCGAAGTCGCGGGGACTGGACGCGCTCGTGTACGCGCCGCACTTCGAGCGCCTCCCCGACATCCGCGAGCGCGCGGCGGCGTTCAGCGACGACGACCTCGCGGTGATTCCGGCGCGCGAGGTGTTCACGGGCGACTGGCGCGACCGCCGCCACATTCTCGCAATCGGCCTCGACGACCCCGTGCCGGACTTCATCACGCTGGAGGGCGCGCTGGACGAGTTCGAGCGACAGGGCGCGGCCGTGCTCGCGCCCCACCCGGCGTTCCTGACGGTGTCGCTGTCGTCGGCGGACGTGGAGCGCTACCGCGACCGATTGGACGCCGTCGAGACGTACAATCCGAAGTTTCTCGCGCACCACCGCCGCCGGGCGAAACGCCTCGCGCGCGCCCAGGACCTCCCCGCGTTCGGGTCGTCGTACGCGCACCTCCACGGCACCGTCGGGGAGGCGTGGACGACGTTTTCGGAGGACGTGACGAGCGAGGACGCGCTGGTGGACGCGCTGCGGTCGGGCGCGCGCCGCGTCGTCGACCACCAGTCGGGCGTCGCGCACGAGGCGCGGTGTTACGCGGAGTTCGCGCACCTCGGATGGGAGAACACGTACAAGAAGGTCGACCGCATCCTCCTCTCCGGGATGGAGCCGACCCATCCCCGGCACATCGCGTACGAGGGGCGATTCGACGACGTTCGCGTCTACTAGAGGGCGTTCACGGCGATGTCGAACCCGCTCGGGAGGTACTGGGGCGCGTACGTGATAGCGGCCCAGACGACCGCGAGTTCGAGCGCGGTGATGACGATTGTGACGACGGTCGCGTAGTTGCTCACCGTCGTGACGCCGATTGGGAGGCCGTACTCCTTGTCCGAGAGCGGGTGGAACAGCGCGATGCCGCGTTTGCTCCCGACGACGTCGAGGACGTAGTGGGTGAGCACGCCGACCCACACCCAGTGGAGGTTGTCGAACACGTAGGGGTACGCGACGAACACGGCGAGCACGGGGAGGCTGTGCAGGGTCTTGCGGTGGCGACCGAAGTCGGTGTCGACGTCGGGGAAGAGCGCGCCGAGCACCACGGGGATGGTCGCGGCGGCGACGGTGCGGAGGGTTTCCATGTCGCCGTCGGGGTGGAGGACGTACCCCAGTCCGATGCCGAGGAGGAGGCCGTTGAGGACGTGGTCTTTCTTGTTCATTCGAGTTCGGTCTCGACGGTTCGGAGGGCGCGGCGCGCTATCTTCTCTTTGATGTCGCGGCGGTCGCCGTCGAGCTCGTGGCGCTCCACGATGGTGTACGTCTCCCCGCTCCCCCAGTCGCCCGCGTGCGCAACCCCGATGTAGACGGTGCCGACGGGTTTCTCGGGCGTCCCCCCCGAGGGGCCGGCGATGCCCGTGGTGGAGACGCCCCAGGTCGTGTCGGCCGCGTCCCGGACGGCTTGCGCCATCTGGCGGGCGACCGGCTCCGAGACCGCGCCGTGCTCGTCGAGCGCCTCCCGGGTGACGCCGGTGTCGAGTTTCGCGTCGTACGTGTACGTGCAGTACGTGCGGTCGAAGTAGTCCGACGACCCGGGGATGTCGGTGAGGAGCGACCCGACGAGGCCGCCCGTGCAGGACTCCGTGGTGGCGATGGTGTCGCCGCGCTCGCGGAGCGCGTCCCCGAGTGTCTCCTCTATCGGCGGGTCGCGGGCGTGTTCACGCATACCCGCGAGTTTTCTCGGCCGACGGAAAATAGGTGCCGGCGGCGCGCCGAAAGAGCGAGGGGGGTCGAGTCCCGAGGGCGGGTATGGAGTACGAGGAGCCGTTGTTCTTCGAGGTGATGGCGTACGCGGAGAACGCCGAGCGCGACGTGGTGGACATGGTGTCGGGAAACCCGGACTGGGGGTCGCCCGACAGCATCAGCGAGGGCTTACACGAGTACGCGGACCTCGGCGGCGACGACTTCCAGTACGCGCCGAGCGCGGGTCTCAGCGAGTTACGCGAGGAGATCGCGGCCCGCCGGGGCGTCGACGCGGAGCGCGTCATCGTCGCGAACGGCGGCGGCGCGGCGAACTACCTCGCGATGGGGCGCGCGCTCGAACGCGACGCCGGACGCGAAGTCGTCCTCACCGACCCCGTCTACCCGTACTATCCCGGGAAGACGACGATGCTCGGCGGCGAGCAGACGTTCGTTCCCGTGGACGACGACGGGACGCTCGACCCGGCGGACGTGCGCGCGACCGCGAGCGACGACACCGCCGCAATCGTCGTGAACACGCCGAACAACCCCACGGGCGCGGTGTACGGCGAGGAAACGATGCGCGAACTCGTCGGCGTCGCCGAGGAGTACGACGCCATCCTCGTGAGCGACGAGGTGTACGACCACTTCGTGCTCGACGGCACGTTCACGAGCGCCCTGGAGTTCGACTCCGAGCACGTCATCGTCACGAACTCCTACTCGAAGACGCACGCCATCACGGGCTTCCGCGTCGGATACACGATACTGCCCCGAGAATACGTGCCGGCGGTTCGCGCGCGAAACATGCTGACGAACGTCTCCACCACCCGGCCCGGCCAGTACGCGGTGTTGAACGCGCTCCGGGAGACGAGTCCGGACTACCACGCCGAGAACCGCGACCGCCTCCGCGAACGCGTGAAAACGTTCACGACCGCGTTGGACGCGGCGGGCGCAGCGTACACGGAACCGGACGGCGCGTTCTACGTGCTCGCGAAGTTCCCCGACTACCCGGGCACGCTTGAGAACACGAAACGACTCGTGGACGAGGCCGGCGTCGCGGGGATGCCGGGGTCGGCGTTCGGCGACTCCCGGAGCGAGTGGTTCCGGTTCGCGCTCGTCACGCCGCGGGTCGAGGCGGCCGCGGAACGCCTCGCGGACTACTTCGCCTAGTCGTCAAGCACCTGTTCAGCGTTTTCGAGCGGGTCGGCGTCCTCAGCGGCGGGGATGATGGTCTCCCCGAACTGTTCGAGTTCCCAGTCGTAGTTCAGGAAGCCCGCGAGCACGATGTCGATGCCGATGGCGTCCAGTTCGCGGATGCGCTCGACTATCTGCTCTTCGGTGCCGATGAGTCCCGTCTTGAAGCCGTCGTTGTACTGGACGAGGTCCTCGAACTCGGAGTCCGCCCACATCCCCTCGCCCTCCGCGGAGGACTGGCCGGCCTGCTTCACTTGCTCCTTGAACGCCTCCACGGCCTCGTCCGTCGCGTTCTCGATGATGTTCTCCAGTTCCTCCTTCGCCCCCTGCTCGGTGTCGCGCTGGATGACGAACGCGTTCGCCGCGAACTTCGGTGGCTCCGTGTCGAACTCGTCGGCGTACTCGCGAACGTCGGCCATAATCTCCGCTAGTTCGGACGGACTCCCGCCGTTCATGAACAGCACGTCCGCGTTCCGCGCCGCCATCTTCCGCGCGCGCTGAGAGTTCCCGCCCTGGAAGATGGTGGGGTGCGGGTCCGCCGTCGGTTTGGGCTGGAGGGGCGCGTCGTTCATCTGGTAGAACCGGCCGTCGTAACTGAACTCGTCCTCCGTCCAGAGCCCCTTCAGGACCTCGATGAACTCCTCGCTGCGCTCGTAGCGCTCGTCGTGCGCCAGCCACGGTTCGCCGAAGCCCGTGAACTCGCGCTTGAACCAGCCCGAGACGACGTTCAGGTGGAAGCGGCCGTTGCTGATGTGGTCGCCGGTCGCCATGAAGTTCGCCACGGGACCGGGATGCCAGAGGCCGGGGTGGACGGCCGCGATGAGTTCGAGTTCCTCCGTGTTCGCGACGAGCGCGTTCGAGATGCTCAGCGCTTCCAACTGTTTGTCCGCGTTGTAGCTCCCGAAGAACCGGGCTTGCGCGAGCGCGTACCGGAACCCCACGTCTTCCGCTTTCTGTGCGAGTTCCTCGTTGTAGTCGTACTGCCAGTCGGTGTCGGCGGGCCAGTCGGTGATGACGAGGCCGCCGCTGACGTTCGGCACCCAGTACGCGAAGTCTACGTCTACCATGGGCGAACGGAGAAACCGCGGGAAGAAGCCGTCTGGGTCCGCGCTAAGGCTTGGTGAGGGTTCTGACTACCGGAAACGCTTGCGTTAGAACTGTGGGCCGAGCGCGTCGAGGGCATCGGAGTCCTCGATGGCCGCGGAGAGTTCCGCGGTCGCCGCGCCGAGCGTCTCCAGGCGGGCTTCGAGGTCGGCGTCCGCGAGCGCGTAGTCGTCGAAGTCGTCGTCGCTGGCGTACACCGCGCCGCCGACGGTGTGCGCGCCAAAGAACCCGAACAGCGGCCGGAGTTCCTGGTCGATAGCGAGGTAGTGGTGGTCGGTCGCGCCGGTCGCCACCAGCCCCACCGCGCTGTCCTCGAACGGCGCCACGTCCGCCGCCCAGATGCCGCGCGGCACCATGTCGAGGAAGTTCTTCAGGAGGCCCGAGCACGACCCGCGGTAGACGGGCGTCCCGACGACGTACGCGTCCGCGTCCACGACCCGCTGGAGGGCGCCGGCGGTGTCGCCCGTGTAGTTCTCGAGGCCGCGGCCGTCCGCGGTCGCGAGGTCGTACTCCGCGAGGTGGAGCAGACTCGTCTCCGCGTCCGCACCGGCGAGCGCGCGTTCGACCGCTGCCTTCGTCTTCGACTCCTGGGAGACGCTGCCGACGATGCCGAGCACGTGCGTCATACCCGGGGGTTCGCGTCCGGGGGAATACGGCGTTCGGGTTCTCGCAAAACGTGCAGTTACCGCGGTCGTGGCGTCACTCGGTACCGCGGGCGCGACGAATCGCGATAGTGGCGACCGCGAAGGCGAGACCGCCGACCGCGCCCGTAATCGCCGCACCGAGGAAGTCGTCCTCGAACAGCAGCGCTTCGAGCGCCACCCAGAGCGCCACCCAGAGGAGAACGCAGACAGCACCGTACGCCAACGGCCGTTCGGTCGCGAACGACATATCGACGTTCGGGTCGCGCAGCACCTAAGGCGTGTCGCCGTCGCGCGCGGAACCGACGGATTGACCGGAGCGCGGTCCGAGTCCCCGGGTATGAGCGATATCGAAGTCGAGGCCGTCGAGTCCGCTGACCTCACGGTGGACGCGGGGACGGCGGAGTACGTGCTGTACGGCGGGAAGGGCGGCGTCGGGAAGACGACGATGGCCGCCGCGACCGGGCTGGCGTCCGCGAGCGACGGGACGGACACGCTGGTGGTGTCCACGGACCCCGCGCACAGCCTCAGCGACACCTACGAGACGGAGATTCCGACGCGACCCCAGCGCATCCGGGACGACGTGCCGCTGTACGCGGTGGAAATCGACCCCGAGGACGCGCTGGAGCGCGCTGGCGTGTTCGGCGGCGGGGGAGAGAACCCGCTCGGCGGGATGGACGCGATGCTCCCGGGCGGCGACGGCGAGGACGGCCTGGAGGGGATGATGCCGGGAGCGGACGAGGCGGCGGCGATGCAGTTGCTCCTCCGGTACATGGACGACGACCGGTTCGAGCGCGTGGTCGTCGACACCGCGCCCACGGGCCACACGCTCCGCCTGCTCGAACTCCCGGACATCCTCGACTCGATGATGGGGCGCGTGATGAAACTCCGCCAGCAGTTCTCGGGGATGATGGAGAACCTGAAGGGAATGATGGGCGGCGACACGGAGGGGATGAGCGCGGACTTGGACGAACTCGCGGCGCGCGTCGAACGCCTGCGGAGCGTGCTTCGCGACCCCGCGCGCACGGACTTTCGCATCGTCATGGTGCCCGAGGAGATGAGCGTGTTCGAGTCGAAACGCCTCCGCAGCCAGCTCGAATCCCAGAAAATCCCGGTCGGAACGGTCGTCGTCAATCGCGTGATGGAGCCGCTGGCGGAGGTGACGGACGCGCCCGAGGACGCGTTCGTCACGCCCGACCTCGACTCCTGCGAGTTCTGTCAGCGCCGCTGGAGCGTCCAGCAGGACGCGCTCGCGGAAGCCCAGGACCTCTTCAGGGGAACGGACGTGAAGCGCGTGCCGCTGTTCGCGGAGGAAGTCCGCGGAGAACGGATGTTGCGCGTCGTCGCGTCCTGCCTCTAGGCGAACTTCGCGGCCAGACTGAACGCCTTGTCGCGGATGCGGTCGGGGACGAAGCGCGCGAGCGCGCCGAGGCGGGCAGCGCGGCCGACGGGGTAGCGCGCGGGCGGGTCGGGGCTGACCGCGGCGTCCACGATGCAGTCAGCGACCTCGCTCGGGTCGCTCGCGCCCGCGCCGCTCACGAGCACGTAGTCCTCGTAGAGCGAGTAGACGTGGTCGTAGACGCCCGTCGATTCGATGTCGTCGAGTTCGGCGGTCGCGCGGTCGCCGAACCCGGTGTCCACCGGCCCGGGCTCCACGAGACAGACGTCGATGTCGAACGCGTCGACCTCGCCGCGGAGCGCGTCGCTCATCGCCTCCAGCGCGAACTTCGACCCCGAGTACGCGCCCATTCCGGGCGTGCTGACGCGACCGGAGACGGAGGAGACGTTCACGATGGTGCCGTCCTCGCGCTCGCGCATGTGGGGGAGGGCGGCGCGAACCAGTCGGTGAGGGCCGTAGACGTTCACGTCGAACTGCCGGTGGAGTTTGCGCGTCGGCAGGTCTTCGAGCGCGCCGAGCTGTCCGAACCCGGCGTTGTTCACGAGGCAGTCGAGGCGGCCCTCGGTCTCGACGATATCGTCGACGACGTTCTTACACTGCGCGGGTTTCGTCACGTCGAGTTCGCGGGTCTCGCAGTCCTCGTGGGTCGCGAGGTCGGCCACGTCGTCGGTGTCGCGCGCCGTCGCGTACACCGTCCACTCCTCGTCGAGGAACAACTCGGCGGTCGCGCGACCGATACCCGAGGACGCGCCCGTGATGAGAACGACCTTCGTCATACCCGAGTCCTGTACCGGCTCCGAGTTAAGTCATTTCACCCGGTCGGCGTCGGCGTCGGCGAGCCGCGTCGGCTCCGGGAGCTTGTAGCCAGCGCAGACCGCCTCGACGAAGTCCACGGTCGTCTCGGCGCTCACGCGATGCCCGGGACTGACGATGAGCGGGTTCACGTGACGCGTCTCGGGGTTCGGGTACTGCCGGGACTGGTAGGCGTGCCCGATGACAGTGCCAGCGGGCGCGCTCACGCGGTCCGTCGCCTCGATGGGGATGCGGGTGCCTTCCTCGTAGTACTCGTCGAGCGACCGTCTGGGCGTGCCGCAGAGGAGGTTCTTCGCGACGCCGAGCGCGGGCGCGTCGAAGATGACGCCGACGTGTGTGGCGATGCCTGCCTGCCGGAAGTGGATGCGGCCGCTCCCGTCGAGGACGAGCAGGTCCGCGGGCGCGTCGAGCGATTCGAGCGCGTTCACGATGGACCGGCCCTCGCGGAACGCGAGCAAGCCGGGGATGTAGGGAAGGTCGAGGGACGCGCGCCCCGTCGCGCGCTCCACGACGCGGTCACCCTGGATGGCGACGACGGCGCTCACCGACTCGTCGTCCGTGAACGCCTGGTCCACGCCGACGACGACCGGCGCGCCATCGGGGTCGTAGCCGCCCTCCGACTCGACAGTATCGTCGAGACGAATCGCGTCCGGGTCGATGCCGTGGTCGTCCGCGAACACGGCGTCCGCAGCGATGTCGTCTTGGAGCGCCTCCATCTCCTCACGGGAGAGCGCGGGGTCCGGGACGTACTCGGAACGGACGACCTCCATTATCGCCGGCGGCGGCCACCCATGCCGCCGCCTCCGCCGCCGCCACCGAACCGGAGTTCGCGGGGCGCGCGCTCGCCGTCCCGCTTGAGCTTCACGCCGTACAGCAACCCGATTGCGAGGCCGGCGAGGTGTGCGAGCTGTGCGACGCCGCCCGCGCCGACGCCGCCGAGGCTACTCATCAGCACCGAGTAGCCCGCGAACAGGAGGGTCGCGACCCAGAGCGGCATCGGAATCACGAAGTACAGCAGGATGCGGAGGTTCGGGTTCAGGACCGTGAGAACGCCGAGCAGGGCGGCGATAGCGCCGCTCGCGCCGAGCACGGCGGTCCCGTTCGTCAGTCGGAAGAGCTGGCCGTCCTGCACGAACAGGAGCTGTCGACCGTACACTTCGGGATGCTGGAAGAGCGTCGCGCCGACCTGTGCGAGCCCCGCGAGCGCGCCCGCCGCGAGGAACAGCGCGACGAGCTTCCGCGAGCCGATGCGGCGCTCCACCACCGGCCCGAAGAAGTACAGCACGATGCTGTTGAACACGATGTGCATCAGGCCGCCGTGCGCGAACACGGACGTGACCCACGTCCAGACGTAGAGCGGATGCGTCGTGTTCAGCGTGAACAGGTCCACCCACGCCTGCGTTCCCTGCTCGATACCGAACGCGTACGGCGCGACCACGTACTGCACGAGGAACAGCAACCACATCACGCCCAAGAGGACGTAGGTCGCGTTCCCGCGGAAGTACGCGAGCACGCCGCCCGGTCCCGTGTCCAGTCCGAGCACGGACGACTCCGAGGACGCGTTCACGCTGTCGTCGAACCCCGAGTCGAACACGCCGCTCGGGTCGTTCCAGCTCTCCAATCCCGCACAGTCGTGGTTCTCCGGGAGCCGGTGCTCCGAGCAGAACGTGCCGCCACAGAGCCGGCACTGGTACGGCATCCCCTCTTCGTCGCCACACCGGTCACACCGAGCCATTGTCCGGGGTTCGAACGGCGGGCCGTTAAGCGTTCCGCGGCTAGTACGAGAAAGCGAACACTTGGCCGTCCCGACCGCCGGAAACTAGGCCCGAAAGCCCTCGGCGCTCTCGACTCCCGCGGGTCGCTGCGCTCGCTCGCTCCGCTCGCGTGCTTGCGTCCCCGGGGTTCGCCGAGACCGCCTCGCCCTTTCAATCCACCAGGCCCGCACCGCTCCGTTCCGCTCAGTACCGCTCCGTACCGCACCGTACCGCTCCGCCCGACCGCTCCGCGCCGGAGCACGTGGTTCAGTTCGTGCGAGCCCAAGCGCTTTCGGGAGTGCGGTCGTATGCCGAGGTATGAAGCCGTACGAGCGCAAGCAGCTCCTCGAACGCGTGGAGCGCGAGGGCGCGACGGTCGGCGCGTCCATCCCCGACGAAATCGAGGTGCAGGGCGAACCCTTCGAGCTTCGGTCGTTCGTGTTCGAAGTGAAGGACGCCGACGGGGTGGCGTCGGGGGAGCGCGAGCGCGTGCAGGAGGCGAAGAAGCTCCTGCGGCGGGAGCGCCTCGAACGCCTCGAACGCTTGGAGGAGGGAGACATCTCGTTCGAGGAGGGCGAGGAGTTGGTCGCGGCAATCGTGGGATTGGACCGGGCGTTGAACGCGCTGGAGTCGCTCGGGTCTCGGAGCGTCGAGGCGGAGATGGAGGCCCAGGAGCGCATGGACACGAAGCGGTGGTACTCCTTCCTCTCGGACGCCTTGGGCTGGGAGGACACGCGGGGGCTGCGGCGATGAGCCGGAACGCCAAGGTCGCGGAGCGACTGGAGGAGTACGCGGACCTCCTAGAGGCCCAGGACGTGGGGTACAAGCCGACGACGTACCGGCGCGCGGCGTCGAACGTCCGCGACCACCCGGATGCAATCGAGGACCTCGTCGCGGAGGGCCAGGGCGCCGTGGAGGAGATCGACGGCGTCGGCGACGCCATCGCGTCGAAAATCGTGGAGTACGTCGAGACGGGGCGAATCGAGGAACTGGAAGAAGAGCGCGAGAACCTTCCGGTGGACATGGCGGCTCTCACGCGCGTGGAAGGCGTCGGCCCGAAAACCGTCGGAAAACTCTACGATGCGCTCGGAATCCGAGACTTGGACGACCTCCAGCGCGCGGCGGAGAACGGCGAGATTCAGGACGTCGAGGGGTTCGGCGCGACGACCGAGCAGAACATCCTCGACCACATCGAGTTCGCGCGGCAGGCGGGCGAGCGCGACCTCCTCGGCGACGCACGCCCCGTCGCGGACGACATCGTCGACTTCCTCGAGAGCGTCGAGGACGTGGAGCGCGTCGCGGTCGCGGGGTCGACGCGGCGGTGGCGCGAGACCATCGGCGACATCGACGTGCTCGCGGCGAGCGACGCCGGCGAGGACGTGGGCGAGGCGCTCACGGAGTGGAAGCGTGCGGACGACACCATCGAGGTCGGGCCGACGAAGACCAGCGTGCGGAGCGACGGCCTGCGCGTCGACCTCCGGGTGGTGACGCCGAGCGAGTTCGGCGCGGCGCTCCAGTACTTCACCGGGTCGAAGGACCACAACATCACGCTGCGGAACCACGCCATCAGCCAGAGGAAGAAGGTGAACGAGTACGGCGTGTTCGACGTCGACAGACGTACCGGGTCTGTCGGCCAGTCGGACGCGGACGCGTCCGACGCTGTCTCGGACATCGACAACCCGGACGCGGGCCAGCGCGTCGGCGACCTGCTCGCGAGCGATACGGAGGAAGACGTGTACGACGCGCTCGGGTGCGCGTGGATTCCGCCCGAACTCCGCGAGGACCGCGGCGAGGTCGAGGCGGCGGCGAACGACGGCCTCCCGGACCTCGTGGAGGCGTCCGACGTGCGGGGCGACCTGCACACGCACACGGAGTGGTCGGACGGCGCGAACACGATTCGGGAGATGCTCGCGGCCGCGGAGGAGCGCGGGTACGACTACTACGCGATTACGGACCACGGCGAGGGGCCGGGCGTGTTCGGTGACTCCGGGCTCTCCGGGAGCGACCTGCGCGAGCAGATGGACGAAATCGACAGCGTGCGGAACGACTACGACCTCACCGTGCCCCACGGCGTCGAGGCGAACGTCGACGCGGACGGGAACGTCGGCGACGTGCCGGACGAGGTGCTCGCGGACCTGGACATCGTCGTCGCCAGCCCGCACTCCGCGCTCGGCGACGACGACGGCGACCGGACCGACCGGCTCGTCGCGGCCGTCGAACACGACCACGTGGACGTGCTCGGCCACCCGTCGGGCCGCCTCATCAACGACCGGCCCGCGATGGAGTTCGACGCCGAACGCCTCGGCACGGCCGCCGCAAAGGCCGGCACCGCACTGGAGGTGAACGCGAACTACCACCGCCTCGACCTCCCCGGAAGCGCGGTCAAAACCGCGGTCGAAGCGGGTGCGACGGTCGTCGTGAACACGGACGCGCACAGCCCGAGCGAACTCGACCAGATCGCGTACGGCGTCCACACCGCCCGCCGCGGCTGGGCCGAACCCGACGACGTGCTGAACACGTGGCCCGAAACGGACGTCCTCGAGTTCCTCGCATGACGCCCGACGACACCCGGTTGATGCTGGACGTGATGTGCGGCGACCTCGCGCGCCTCCTCCGAATGTGCGGGTACGACGCGGCGTACGCGCCGGAGCGCGGCCTGCTTGAAGACCCCGAGATAGCCGAGGCGGCACGCCGCGAGAACCGCGTGCTCGTCACTCGGGACGTGGACTTCGCCCAAAATTACGGCGAGAGCGTGCTGCTCGACAGCGTCGACACGGACGAACAGATCAAGGAACTCCGCGACGCCGGCCTCGAACTGGAACTCACGGCGGGCGCGCGGTGCTCACAGTGCAACGGCGAACTCGCGGAGACCGACGACCGTCCCGACCACGCGCCCGACAACGTCAGTCGGGTGTGGCAGTGCGCGGACTGCGGGCAGTACTACTGGGAGGGAAGTCACTGGCAGCACGTCGAAGAGCGCCTCTAGCTGTTCGGCGACCACTCCGCGCAGGCCTCCATGTCGTCCATGACTTCGTCGTGGAGGCCGCAGTAGGGCTTCAGGCCGTCGTCGGTGCGGACGTAGTCGAAGTGCTCGCAGCTCCCGCAGTACTTGTCCTGCGGGCCGTCAAGCGGCGAGGAGAGGTCGGCCGTCGCGCCGCCGTCGCTCGCGGACGCATCGGGGTTCGCCGCGTCACTGCGCTGCGTCGGGTGGTCGTCGGTCGGCGTCTCCATGTCGCCAAACACGCCGACGCCGCCGAACGACCCGCCGCCGGAGAGCGCTTCGCGCGCCGAGTCCAGTTGGCCCTGGGGGACCTCGACCGTTCGCGTCTCGCCGTCGCGCGTAATCGTCATCGTCACCGTGCCGCCGGGGTCGTTCCGGGTCTTGAACGTCGCGACCGCCGTGAACAGACACCAGAGCGTCGTCATCACGCCCGCGGAGTAGACGACCACGAGCGCGAACACGGACGTGCTCGGGACGCCGGGGCTCGCGTACCAGTTCTCGGGGTACGTCGCCGCGAACAGGAACACGCCGACCGCGGCGAGGAGCGCGCCGCCGACCGCCGCCGCGCGCTGGAACCGGTTCGCCGGCAGCACGGTGACGATACCCGCGAACACCGCCGGCACCCCGAGGCCGACGAAGATGCCCGCGAGTTCGCGCGTGCCGGCCACGGCCGCGGCGGACGGATTGTCCCCGAGTAAGAGCGGCGTCGTCCCCGCGACCACGCCGAACACGACCATGAGCGCGCCGACCGCGAA
>Ga0207813_100319_pt1 | contig 31016 bp, 32 predicted proteins | sample A23E3SouthBayCA_2_FD_187730 | JGI IMG/M metagenome (GOLD analysis project Ga0207813, IMG submission 187730) | Aerobic enrichment media microbial communities from Eden Landing Ponds, California, USA - A23 E3 (4) (SPAdes) | ecosystem: Environmental > Aquatic > Marine > Unclassified | place... | reverse complement strand
GCTTCGTCTTTGATGTCGACTTCGCGGACGGTGGGGGAGAAGCTCATCACGCAGCGTTTGTTGTCGCAGTGTTCGAGGCCGAGGGTGTGGCCGATCTCGTGGATGACCTCCTTGCGGACGCGGTCGGCGAAGACGTCCTCGTCGGGGCGGCGGGTGACGCCGCCGTCCGAGGAGGTGTTCAGCCGGTGTGTCGAGATGACCGACCCCTTGCCGTCGAGATACGCCAGGCCGAAGACGTAGTTGCGACGGTGGTAGAACAGGTCCTCGCTGGTGATGGCGATGTTCTTGTCGCCCGACCCGACCCGGGTGGCGAGTTTGATGAACGATTCCGCGCTGTACTGGTCGCGACCGCGGTCGTACGCGCCGGAGGGGATCGACTGCGTGTCGTGCATCGTGACGTCACTGTCGTAGACGGCACGCAGGCTCGCAGACGCCTCGCGCTTGACCCGCGCGGGGACGTCGCCCACCGGCACGATGTCGACGTGCATACACAGCCCATAGCATATCGGGAGGCATAAAAACCCCGACCGGCGACGACGGTCGCACGGGGCACCGGCCGAGTCGACCCGGGGGCCCCGGTCGGGTCGGACCGCGGCCCCGGTCGGGTCGGACCGCGGCTCCGGTCAGGTCGGACCGTGGCACCGGTCGGGTCGGATCGGAAGGCGTTTTCCGTCCGAGTGCTTCGACGCCGGTAATGAACGCGGACGCGGTCGTGTTAGACGTCGACGGCGTGCTCGTGGACGTCGCCGACTCCTACCGCCGTGCTATCGTCGAGTCGATCGCCCACGTCTACGGCGACAGTATCGCGAGAGCTGACGTCCAGCGGTTCAAGGACGCCGGCGGGTTCAACAACGACTGGGAGCTGACCGACGCGGCGGCGCTGTACGTCCTGGCGAGTCGTGAGGGGCTCGCCCTCTCGGTCGATACGTTCACCGACAGGGTTGCCGCGACCGGTGGCGGCCTCCCGGGTGCCGAAACCGTCGTTCTCGACAGGCTCGGTCCCGCCGAGCGCGAGCAGGTCATGAGCGAGTGGGACTCCGAACGCCTCCGCGACGTCTTCCAGCAGCTCTACCTCGGCCCCGACCTCTACCGCGACCTCGAGGGCGGGGAGCCCGACGCCGACGTCGACGGTGGCTACATCCACGACGAACCGGTCGTCGTCGAACCCGAGACGCTGGAGGCGCTCCGCGCAACGTACGACGTCGGCGTGTTGACCGGCCGTCCGGCCGCGGAGGCCGACATCGCCCTCGACCGAGTGGGGCTGGACCTCCCTCCCGAACACCGGTTCACGATGGACGACTGGGAGGCGGGCAAGCCCGACCCCGACGCACTCGTCCGACTGGCCGAGCGCTTCGACGCCGAGTCGGTCGTCTTCGTCGGCGATACGCTCGACGACGTCCGGACCGCCGTCAACGCGAGCGAGGCCGACACCACCCGCGAGTATCACGGTGTCGGCGTCTTCACCGGTGGGTTGACGGGTGAGGACGGCCGCCGGAAGTTCGAGCGGGCTGGCGCGAGTGCCGTGCTCGACTCCGTGAACGACCTGCCCGCGCTCCTCGACGGTGCGGCCGACCCGCCCGAGCCGACCGACGGCGCGGACTGACGCTCGCTTCGCTCGCGTTCTGGGGTCTGTGCCGGCCACGTTCGGCCCGCGATAGCGCTTTTCGATGGACCGTAACCGGTGTCGCCAGCGTTATCTCCGGGTCGGTCGTGGGGCCGGCATGAACGTCACACTGCTCGGTGGAACCGGGGACATCGGGGAGGCGCTGGCACTGCGCTGGGCGCGCGACACCGACCACACGGTCGTCGTGGGCTCGCGCGACGCCGAACGCGCCCGGGAACGCGTCGCCGACTACGAGCGAGCCCTGTCCGACTACGGCGCCGACGGCGACCTCGTGGGCTGTGGAAACGCCGAAGCCGCCGCCCGGGGCGACGTCGTCGTCTGTGCGGTCCCCGCCTACCACCTCACCGATACGATCGACGCAGTCGCGGACTCGCTGGAACCGGGCGATGTCCTCGTCTCGCCCGCCGTTGGAATCAAACACGACGAGGCCGGCGCCCACTACAACCGACCGGGTGCGGGCAGCGTCACCGCGCTCGCCGACCGGGCCGCACCCGAAGGGGTCCCGGTGGTCGGCGCGTTCCACAACCTCCCGGCCGCCCCCATGGCCGACCTGGACTTCGAGATCGACGCCGACACGCCGGTCGTCGGCGACGACGAATCGGCTGTCGCGACGGTCGTCGACCTCGTCGAGGCGATCGAAGGGCTGGACGCCCGGCGCGCGGGCGGTCTCGCCAACGCCGCCGAGGTCGAGGGGCTCACGGCTCTCCTGATCAATCTCGGGAAACACGACCGGGATCTGCACGACGTCTGGGTCCGATTCGACTGACAGGGATTCTCGTCGTAAGCTATTGATTCGCGTCGAGGAGCGATACGGCTGGATATCGGACCGTCACTCGGAGAGAAACGCGCTCACGGCGTCGGCGAGCTGTGCGGGCGCGGTGGCGGTCCAGGAGTGCCGGGGGTTCGTAGAGAACGAGTCGCGAGACCACGTCGCTCCGTCGGGCGGCCTCGAACGCCGGGAGAGCGCCGAAGGAGTGACCGACGAGCCCGACGTCACCGTGGTCCGACGGGCCGGTCGCGTCCTCGGCGGCGCCTGCGACGACCCCGTCGACGTGCTCGACGACTGCGCGGACGTCTGCGACTTCGCGGTCGAGCGCGTAGCCGTCGCCGTCGGCCGAGCGGACGGTCTGCACGTCCCGTGGGAGACGGGAGAGGGCGAAAACAGTTGCGCCGCTGTCGGGGGCGACTGCGGAACGGAGAACGGTCGAAGGTCGCTACGCGCCGGCTTTCTCGAAGGCGGCCTCGATGTCCTCGGCCTGCGTGACGCCGACGAACCGCTCGACGATACCGTCGTCGTTCTCGATGACCAGCGTGGGCAGCGAGCGCACCTGGTACTCGTTGGCGACGTCCTGCTGTTCGTCGACGTTGACCTTCTCGAACTCGACGTCGGTCCACTCCTCCGAGAGGTCCTCGAGGATCGGGTCCTGGGTCTTGCACGGCCCACACCAGTCCGCGTAGAAGTCCTTGAGGGTGACAGTCATGCGTATCCATCGTAGTGGGTTGGTCCCGATAAGCGTTTTCACTACAGGTTCGCTGTGCGGTTCCAGTCGACGAAATTCCGCGTCTGGTCCACCGAGACGGCCGAGACGGTCGAGACAGCCGGAACCGCTCTCTCGATACCGGGCAGTCGATGGCGAAAGGCTTAGGCGGACGGCGCGCACACCGACGTACATGAGCAGCAACGACGGCGGCGGACTGATGTCCAGCGCCGGTCTGGTCCGATACTTCGACGCCGAAGACAGCAACGCCATCCGTATCGACCCGCGAACGGTCATCGCCTTCGGCGCCTTCTTCGGCTTCCTCGTCCTGGTCCTCCGCGCAGTCGGGATCTGAACCGGGCTCCACGCTCGATAGTGCCGGCCTCGTCCGACACGCTCCCCCGATAGTCGCGACTCCGGGAAGACCCGGTGGACGCGTGGCCCGGGAAAAGGATATATCCCGGCCACGAGTGTGGACGGTCGACCGACGACGGGTTTCCACTCGATGAACCGCGTTTCACAGGACCGCGACCGCGACACTGGCTGCGGGTCGACCACCTGCCGGCACGACGAGTGCGAGACGACACCGGCCACACACGCGGGTGCCCGCCGACTCCAGCGGTCCGCCGGGAACCAGGCGGTCAAGCAACGCCACGAGCGTGGCGACCTGCAGGCACGCCTCGAAACCGGCCACTCAGACGATAGCGCCGAACGCGAGGCCGAACGGGTCGCACAGCGGGTCCTCGACGCCGAACCCGCGGCGACGGACACGACCGGCGAGGACGAGGAGACCAGCCGGGACGGCGAGCGTGAAGCAGCCGAGACGGCAGGGGGACCGGTGGCGCGCCTCCCCGACCGCCGGCGAACGATCACGGTTACCCGGACGGCGCGAGAGGGGGCTCGAACTGGAACTGGAACTGGAACGGAAGACGTCGAAGAAGCGGTCAGTCGGGCGTTCGCGGGCGGCGGGCGCCCCCTCCCGGAGGCGATGCGGTCGTTCTTCGAGCCACGGTTCGATGCCGACTTCTCCGACGTGCGGGTCCACACCGGCCTCGCAGCGGACGCGGCGGCGCGGTCGATCGACGCCGAGGCGTTCACCGTCGGGACGGACGTCGCCTTCGCGAAGGGGAACTACGACCCGGGAACCACGGCGGGTAAACGGCTGCTCGCCCACGAGCTGACACACGTCGTCCAGCAGACGGGCGCCGGCGGTCGCGGGCGGATCCAGCGCCAGGAGAACGGCGACTCCTCGGACGGCGACGCGAGCGACACGGGGTCCAGCGAGCCGTGGCCACCGGAGGGCTGGAGCGAGGAGACCTACGACGTGACCGGCGACCTCTGTGAGGGGCTGTGGGAGAACATGAAAGCGGCCGGTCCGGAGGGCAAGGCCGGCACGACGGACTACAAACGCGACTGGGACTTCGAGCCCAGAGCTCGAGGGAGCTGTAACGGGGACTGTGAGTGTACGGCGACGGTAGAGACGGTGTCCGTCACGCTCAGCCAGCGCAGGGTCGTGATGCCGGAGTGGACCGGATACGACGACGCGACCGAGAGCGAACAGCGACGCTGGGACGCCTACGTCGAGGGGTTGCGGGCCCACGAGCGGCGACACGTCGAGATCGTCGAGGCGTGGCGGGAACGGGCCGAGGAGACGCTCGAGGGGCAATCGGTCACCGAGACCGGAACGAGAGCGGAGGGCAACCAGATCTGCGTGGACGCCGAGGACACCCTCGAAGAGAAACTCGAAGACACGTTCGGCGATCTCGAAGAACAACTCGAAGCGGAACACGAGACGTTCCACGACACCGAGGAGTCGCCACCGACGCTCGACTGCGACGAGTGAGGGCCACCAGCCGCCCAGAGGACCGAGCCGTTCGCGGCACCCGGTCGCTCGTGCGGCGCCGACCGCGACGTTTTCAAGCGACGCCCGCGAACCCCGCCCATGCACTTCACCCAGCGCGAGCAGGCCGCGCTCCGGGACGCCGGCCTCTCGACCGAGGCGATACAGGAGGCTTCCACGGCGGTCGTCGCGGCGACCGAGGCCGACGCCGAGCGTATCGAGTCGTTCTTCGAGGGACACGAGACGCTGTACTCCGACATGGACATGGCCCACAGCAGTTCCGAGACCGCCGAACACGCCGTCGAGTACCTCGACCTCTTTACTCACGCCGACGACATCCGGGGCTACCTCCGCTTCGACTCGTGGGGGGTCCCCGTCGAGGGCGGGCGCGTCCTGGGCGACGACGTCGTCGAACTGTCGCTGGGCCCGACCGTCGACGGCCGGGTCCGCTTCGCCGCCGACCGGGACGCGCTATGAGCGGCGAGGAAGGCGAGACTCGAAGCGACGACGACAGCGGAGAGACAGAGCCCGTGCGAGTCCGCGTTCGTGGGATCTACACGACGGCGCTGACCCACCTGCTCGAATCGAGCGGGGGGACGACGGTCGTACAGGCGTCGCCACCGATCCGGGAGCGGTTCGACGCGGCGCTCCCGCCCGAACCCGCCGACGCGTCGGTCTGGACGACTGACGACCGCCAGGGTGTCGGGGTCGTCGGGTCGCCCGCCGCCGTCCGGACGGTCGTCGACCGGGCGTTCTCGGTGGGTCGGGACGCACTCGCCTGGCAGGACCCGACACCGTGGGGTGCGGTCTACGCCGGCGAGGTGACCGAGACGCTCGGGAGCGGTGCCGTCGTCGAACTGACGGACGCGACCGGGAGCGGGTCGGAACCCGACGAGGGAGCGGACGGTACCGAGAATCGGGTGACCCTGCCCGACGCGAACCGCGACCCGGAGGGGTTCCTGCCGTACTCGGCGACCGCGAGCCACGTCACGGTGGGCGACCGGTTGCGCGTGCAGGTGACCGAGGCGAGTGCGCCGTGGACCGGCGGGCGGCCGGTACTCGATACGACCGTCAGCGTCGAGCGCCCCCTCCTGACGCTGGTCAGGGGTGGGGGGAGTGACGTGGGCGGCGGACCGGAACTGGCCGACCTGCTCCCGACCGATCCACCGGCGGGGTGGGCGAGCGACTGGGGCCGGGCGGCCGACGACGCCGACCTGGACTCGCTGGGTGACACACTCGAAACGGCGGCCGACTGCGCGGCCGATGTCGACGACGCCTTCGCGGACGCGACGGCCCCGGACGACGCCGCGCCGGACTGTTACTGGCCCGGCGAGGCGACGGTCTGGGTCCGGTTCGGCCGCGAGACGCGTTTCGGACTCGACGAACAGCGGCGGGCGGTGACGGCGACGATGGCCGGCCACCACCGCGTGAAAGCCGGCACCGAACGTGCGAGCGCCGCGGTCGACTTCGTTGAGGCTGTCTGTCCGGGCGTGACCGACGATGCGGCGGACTTCCCGTTCGACGCCACGACGCGCCAGTTCGGCCCTCAGGAGGGCGGTTCGCTGGGGATCGAACACGGCAAGCCCGACGGACGTTCCTTCTCGCTGGGACGGGGCGAGGTGACGCGGCGCGACCCCGACGGCACAGTGGTCGTCGAGCGCGAGATGTCCGGGCGGGGCACCTACGACGCGCTCGGCGTCGACCAGCAGGCGGGCGACGTCGCGGTCACGAAGTTCACCGAGGGGAAGTGGTGGTACCCCACCGTCTATCGGGGCGACGACGGCGAGAAACGGGGCACGTACGTCAATATCTGCACGCCGGTCGAGGTGTTCCCCGACGCCGCCCGCTACGTCGACCTGCACGTCGACGTCGTCAAACACGCCGACGGGACGGTCGAACGCGTCGACGACGACGAACTCGACGCCGCCGAGGTGGCCGGCCACCTCCGTCCCGAACTGGCCGAGCGGGCCCGCGACGTGGCGTCGGCCGTCGAGAACGCGCTCTAGTCGTCCTCGCTTCTGTCCGCTGTGGTGCCCGACTGTGTCTCGCGGATTCCGCCACAACTGACCAGCCGCCACGTCCCGAGTCCGAGTGCCGCGAGCGCCGCGAACGGGCCGAACCCGGGGCCGTCGGCGGACGTTTCGGCGTCGGTCGGCCCCGTACCGTTCGGCGATCCGGGCCGCGAGGATGTCGCTTCCGGTGAGGGACCCGACGAGACGGTCGATGACAGCGAAGCAGTCGGTGACGACGAGGCGGTCGGTGACGGCGTCTCCGTCGCTGTCGGCGTGGGCGTCCGGGTCGGCGTCTCACGCGGGGCGTCGGGGAAGGTGTAGACGACACCCGGATCGTCGAGGTCGGCGGGATTTCGATAGCTCGTGGCGACGACGGTCTCGCTCGGCGCGGCGAACTGTGCCGTCCAGAAACTCGTCGTCGACGAGCGCCGGAAGTGGCGCAGTTCCTCGGGATCGGCGGGGTCGGCGACGTCGTGGACTTTCACGCCGCCACGGTACCACGACGAGTAGAGACGGCCGTCCGCGAGGTCGAAGTTGTGTGCGGTCGTGCGGACGCCGTTGATATTGGGGTCGGCGGTCGGCGGCGGGTCGATCGTCGCCCGGTGGACCGGGTCGGCGGGGTCGGTGACGTCGTAGAGAGCGATCCCGCCGGGGCCGCCGGGGTCGTCCGGGCCGGGTGTCGTCCCCTCTTTCCCGAAGTTGGAGTTCCACGACTCCGTGCCGACCGCGAGGAGATCGCCGGCGGCGTCGGTGGCGACGTAGTGGTCGTTGCCGGGCGGTTCGTTGGTCTCGCGGAAGAGCCTCGAACCCGAGTACCCCGCCAGCCGCTCGACCGAGCGTTCGCGGATGTCGGCCACGTACGCCGGGTCTGTCGGGTCCGAGACGTCCAGTATCCACGTTCCGGCGTCCCAGTAGGCCAGGTAGGCGTAGTCGCCCTGGACCCAGACGTCGTGGAGCACGCGCATGCTGACGTCGACGTCGCGCCAGCGTTCGTCGTGGTCGACGACCGACCAGCGGGCGGCCTCGCGACCGTCCACTATGTCGACGACGACGAGCGGGTTCGTCTCGCCGTCGTTTCTGGTCAGGTAGGCGTAGCGCCCGTCGAGATAGCAGTTGTGGACCGGGAACGCCGTCCGGTAGCCCCCGACGAGGACGGGGCTGGCGGGGTCAGTCACGTCGAACAGCGCGAGGCCGTGGAACACGTCGGGTTCGTAGCCGGCCGGTCCCGCGACCAGCAGTCGGCCGTCGTCGTATTTCACGTCGTAGATGCCTCCCATGACCCCGCTGTCCTCCAGCGGCGAGATCTCCGTCTCCCTGGTGAGCAGCGTCGGCTGTGCCGGATCCGAGAGGTCGATCGCGGCGAAACCGTCGACGGTGGCGACGAACGCCGTCTGGCCGTCGGGTGTGAGGGCCGTCTCGCTCGCGCCTGGGACTGCCAGCTGGCCGCGGGGCTCCCAGCCCGACGTCGGTGTCGCCACGGCCTCCGTCGGTGTGGGTGTCGGTGTCGGAGCGGGCGTTCGTGTCGGGGTGGATGTCGAAACGGCTGTCGCGGCTGGAGACGGGGTCGGCGTCGAGGGATCCGACGCGTCGGTGTCCCGCCCCGAGACGACACGAGCGACACCGGTCGCCGGGACGGCGAGTGCGGCCGCCCGGAGGAACTGGCGCCGGTTCACGGTTCACTCCCCGTCGCCGCTCCCGCGGACTGCTCGCCAGGCACCGACGCCGAGTGCCGTGAGCGCGGCGAGCGGGCCGAAGCCGGGGCCGCCGGCGACGGTCGCTCCGGGCGGCGAGTCGGTCGGTGGTTGCTCGTCGGGCGTCTCCGTCCCCCCGGGCGTCGCGGCCGGTGTGTCGGTCCCGGCGGGCGGTGTGCCAGACTGCGCGGGCGTGGGGTCGCCGGTCGGGGTGGACGTCGCCGAGGGGGTCGCTGTCGGAGCCGGCGTCGGAGTCGCCGTGTCGGTCGGCGTCGGTGTGCTGGTCCCGGTCGGCGTCCCGTTCGGCATCGGCGTCGGCGACTCGACGGGCGGTCCGGACGGGGTTACCGTCGCCGGGTTGTCGGTCGGGTCCGGGAAGACGTAGAGTCCGACGCCCTCGGACCCGCCCGAGGGGTTCGTGTAGTTCGTCGCCACGAAGTAGTCGCCGGGGACGCCGGCCTGTGCGGTCCAGAACTGCGTCACGCCGCCGTCGCGCCAGTGGGCGAGTTCCTCGGGGGTCGCCGGGTCGGAGATGTCGTGGACCTTCACGCCGCCCTGGTACCACGACGAGTAGAGGTAGTCGCCGACGATGTCGAAGTTGTGCGCGGTCGTCCAGTAGCCGCTGTAGGTGGCGGGTTCGCCGTTGGGCACTGGCGGCGGGTCGATGGTGGTGAGTCGTTCGGGCGCGCCCGGGTCCGCCGTGTCCCAGAGCGTGATACCGGCCGGTCCGCCGGGGTCGTCGTCCTGGCCGTCGTTCTCCTGGACGTTCCACGCTTCGCGGCCGACCGCCAGCAGCGTGCCGTCGTCGCTGGGCTGGACGTAGTGGGCGTTGCCCGGCGGTTCGTAGCGGAAGGCCAGTCCTCCCGACTCGGACGCCGCGAGGAGTTCCTCGAGCGAGTGGTCGGCGCCGTGGCCCACGTACGTCGGGTCGGTCGGGTCCGAGACGTCCAGTATCCACGCCCCGGCGTCCCAGTAGGCGAGGTAGGCGTAGTCGCCCTGGACGTACATATCGTGGAGGTTACGGAGCCCCATCGAGACGTCCGCGTACCCCTCGTCGTAGTCGACGACCGACCACCGGGCGACCGCTTCCGGGTCGCCGCTGACGTCGACGACGTCGAGTTCGAACCCGGTCGTCAGGTAGGCGTAGTCGCCGTGGAGGTCGCAGTTGTGGACGCCGTAGGACGTGCGATACCCCCCGAGCAGTCGGGGGTCGGTCGGATCCGACACGTCGAACAGCGCGACGCCGGTGAAGGAGGCGTTGATGTCGGCGGCGACCAGCAGCCGGCCGCGGCTGTACTTGACGTCCTTGACGTTCTCCATCGGCCCCCTGTCCGGGAGGATCTCCTCGCGGCCGGCGACGGCGGTGGGGTTCTCGGGGTCGGCCAGATCCACCACGCGAAAGCCGGTGAACGTCGCGACGAAGGCGTAGCGACCGTCGGGTGTCGTCACGCCTTCGGCGACCCGGCGGCTGTCGAGGTCGACCGTTCCGAGCGGTGCGAACTCGTCGTCCGTGGTGGCCGTCACACTGTCTGATCGGGTCGGCGGGGAACGACCGGTGGGGGAGGGCGATGCGTCGTCCGCGCCGAGCGCCGGCGGGGTCGTCGTCGCCAGGCCCGCCAGCCCTGCGGCACTGACCGCGGAGCGGAGGTACTCGCGGCGGCGCATGTGCCCGGACGTGAGGGCCAGCACGGTTAGTAGTTGTTGGCTGTGCCCGACCGGGTCCGGTCACGGAGCTGCCATCACGTGCTTGCCGAGTGTCGTGGGTGAGAAAGATAACCGCTGGTCCACCCGAAGTCAGCGTGACCGCAATTGTGCTCGTGGGATGGAAGCCCTCAACGCGCTCGCGGGTCACTTCGCTCCCCGCTCGCAATAGAGGCGCGTAGCGCCTCGCAGCTCGCGGTCGCTGAGCGGGATATTCCCGCTCGAACAGCCGCACCGCACAGCACTCGCGGGAATAGGGCCCGCTCAGGCGACTACGGCTTCGCCCGCGAGCGCACCTCACGGGTCGTGCCTCCCCGTTCGGCAAGTGGAACGTGGCGCCACGCACGCCTCGCCCTTCCAGTCCGCCAGGAAGGCATCTTGTGGGGCCAGATTCCGAATGTTCAATGTGTGACAGCCTGTGCGGCCTACTTTGTCCCTGGCGGACTGAAAGGGCGAGGGCCGCTCGCGTTCATGTAGTCGCCTCAGCGACCTCTATCTGAGCGAATGAAGTGAGCGAAGATATGTCGCTGAGCGACCGCGAGCGGCCCGAGGGCTTTCAACCCACGACGTCGAGCGCGGTGCTGCCCGAGAGTCAGCCGCCAGCAGCACGAGAGACTGTCGGTAGAGCCCATAGTTTCCTTCCCATGGATGCAGCAATTGTAACACGCTGTGATCCCCGGCCTTCACACTCGTCTCCACGCTCGACCCGCGAGGCTTTTCGGCGTCGGCGGAGTACGGCGTATATGTTCGACACGCGCCCGGACCGGGAGGGCGAGGTGGTGCTGGTCGGCCGCTCCAACGTCGGCAAGTCGACGCTGATGCGCGAGTTGACCGGCCACACCTTCGACACCGGGCGGCGCCCGGGCGTCACGCGCGACCCTAACCACTTCGACTGGGCCGGCGACGACTTCGTCATCACTGACCTCCCGGGATTCGGCTTCATGGAGAGCGTCCCCGAGGAGGTCCGCGAACAGACCAAGACCGACATCGTCCACTACCTCGAGGACAACGCCGACAACATCCTGGTGGGCGTCCTCGTTATCGACGGGAAGGCCGCCGTGGACATCATCGACCGCCACTCCGGTCCTGACGAGATCCCCTACGACGTCGAGATGTTCCACTTCCTCCGGGACGTGGGCATCCCAACGGTGGTCGCCGTCAACAAGATGGACAAGGTCGACGACGAGGACGAGCGCCTGGACGAGATCGCAGACCGCCTCGGTCTCGTCCCGCCCTGGCAGCAGTGGCAGGAGACGCTCGCCCCGATTTCGGCCAAGCGGGGCTCTATCGGCCCTCTCAACGAGGCCGTCCGCCACCACCTCCACGAGCAGAACCGCGACGACCTGTTCAAGTTCTTCTAGACCACCTTTTTTCCCTTCGGGTGTCCTCGCGCCCCCTTCGGCGGCGCTGCGGGCACCACTCAGGCAAAAAAGCTGGACCAAAAAAGCGAGCGTTCGCTTCGCTCACGCTCGTGAAACCGCGGCCTACGGCCGCGGTATGCTAGTTCTGACAGCCAGCGGTATGACGTTCGAACGAATAGCGTCGACATCCGACGACACAAGACACTTATAGGTTTTCAGTCATTTTTCACTATGGATCCCCGAGCAGCGGCCGTCGGGTGTTCCGTGGCCGGATTCTCGCTCGTCGCCGTCGCTGGGGTCGCGCTCACCCCGTTCGGCGACCGGTCGATGGTCGTCACGCACGTTGAGGGTATCGAAGACCTGGAACCCGCTGACCTGGCGTACGCTGACCTCCCGCCGTCGGCGCAGGCGGCCGTCGACGCCGCCATCGAAGACGACTCCGCGTATCTGTCGACCTACAACGACTACACCGCGGTGACCGCGTTCCGCGGCGAACACGTGGTCCGGCGGGACGGCCGGAATTACGTTATCATGTCTCGAAACAAACCACGAGATTCCCTTCGTCGATCGGATCGGGAGTCTCGCGTGTAACCGAGCTATCGACGCCGAAATCAGTCTCGGCACGAACTACCCCCGTTTCGTCGACTCCATACACTGCTGCTTCCGGGAAGTCCCCGACTATCGTTCCGCCGTCTTGCTGTATCGCTTCGAAGGCAACGTGAAAATCGAGGCGCACGACGGTAACTGAGTTGTATCCCTGTATCAACCGGGATCTGGTATCGAACAGTGAAAACTCGAAAAGTCTATCCCCGTAATTACTAACCGACACGTTCCGTTGATACGCTTTCTCGTGTTCAAGTGCCCATTCAGCCGGACTCATACCACTTTCCGACGGCACCGGAGGATATTCGGCAGCACCGACACTCTCGTAGACCGCCGTTTCGTACGTTACAGTATGCTCGATTCCCGCGTCAACGTCCGGAGCAGGGCGCTCGGCTTTGGCACAATCGAACTGTTCTGAAATTGTTTGTTGTTCCGGGGTTGCAGTTTCGGTAGATAGCTGTGTCTCGCTCGGGACCGAAGTCGTCGATTCTGGATCGTCGCGCAGGGTTGGTGTTTCAGCTTCATCCGACGCGCCACTCTGTTGGCCGGGGGTCTTTTCAGTTGAACCGAGAATACTGCAGGCGGAAAACGGTAGAGCCAACGTCGAGGCAAGCGCCGTAAGGATCTTCCGACGTGACCGATCCATAGACGATTTCGGTATTCTCTTCGTAAATGTTTTGTAGTCGTGATCGTCGTGACCGCACACGTACTCACGGTCGGCGACGGACTGGTGGGTCTCGACGTCGTCCTCCGAGAGCGCCAGCGGTCGTCGGGGGCGGCGTCGGTCGCGATACCCGTCGACGCGACCGCCACGGTACTCCGCCTGAACGCGGTCGAGGCATCGGCACTCTCGCTGGTCAGCCGGTTCGGCCTCGCGTCGTTCGGGCTCGACGAACATCCGACCGGGCCACAGTCCGAGCCACGGGACGGCGCGCTACGGCGACGGACGAACGGAACGGGATGTCGGACGGAACGGGACGACGGAGAGAGCAGTCGCTCGGCGGGTAGTCGACACCTCTTCGCAACGAGGAGTCAGGCGACGTTGAAACCCTTGTCGCGGAGGAAGTCCTCGACGCGGCCGGTGTGGTTGCCCTGGAGTTCGATCTGGCCGTCCTCGACGGTCCCGCCGCAGGCGAACTTCGATTTCAGGTCAGACGACAGGCTGTCCATGTCGACGTCCTTCGGGTCGAACCCCTCGATTATCGTTACCTCTTTGCCGTATCGGCGCTCGTCGATGCGGATCGTGATCTCCTGGGACTCCTTGGCGACGTCCTCGCAGACGCAGAGTTCCTCGGGCAATCCACACGTCGAACAGACCTCACTCATCTTGCACCGTGAGTTTTCCCGCGGCTGAGCGGTGGCTACCGTGCAAGACGTGTGCGGCTTCATGCTCGGTACACGAGCAGACTTCCGACATTACGCATCGCCCTACGAAATGGACGTATTAAAAACCGTCGGGAACCGGTATACCAGGCGCGTTTGCGGCCCGAAACGGCCGTCCCGCTCGCCTCGAAACCGTGGGGTCGACGGGACCGAACGGGCAGTGCTCCCCGTCGATGTCGGTTCGCGTGGACGAAGGTCGGCTTCCGGGGAGCGCTCGGAACGCGGGGACGGTCGGTTGCGTTCAGTTCGCGACGAGGTCGTCGACCAGCGACATCGCCTCGTCGGCGTCCTCGCGCGTGACCGACCCGGCGTACCGGGCGCGCTCGTGGATGGCGGCGATCGTCCGGGCGCGCTCGTCGGCACCGATGTCGGCGAGGTACTGGCGCGGCGTCTCGCCGGGTTTCCGGTCCCGATAGCGGCGTTCGAGCAGATATTCGAGACGTTCGAAGGCGCGCTCGGCGTCGGTCGACGGGTCCGCCCGCGGCTGGTAGCGCAGCCATATTGCCCGGTAGGCGCGTCGCGCGAGTCCGAGCCGGCGGATGCCGATGACGAGCCCGAAGAGCGCGATCCCGACCAGCGTCGCCTCCTCGCGGGTGGGCCAGTCGATGCCGCCGGCGCCGCTCTCACTGCCCGGTCCGCCGGGTGCCGATGTGTTGCCGGCGCTCGTGACGTTGCCACCGGAGATGTTGCCCTGTGTGGCGGTGAGTCCCTCCGGGACGAGGTTTTCGGGGCGCGTGAACGTCGCCTGGGGGTCGCCGCTGGGCTGTTGCTGCGGGGGTGTCAGCGGTGCGGGCGTCGCCGTGGCCGTGGGCGTCCACTCGCCGCCGGTGCTGTCGTTGGTGTCGACGTCGGTGCGGTTTGCCTCGCGCGCCTCGGCGAGGGACTCACCCTCGACCGCCTCGCGCGGGCCGGCCGGCGTCGGGTCGAAGCGCACCCAGCCCACGTCGGGGAAGTACACCTCGACCCAGGCGTGGGCGTTGTACCCGCGGACGACGTATTCGTCGCGGTCGACCCGCTGGCCCGGCGTGTAGCCGACGACGAACCGCGCGGGGATGTCCTGGGAGCGCAACATCGTGACCATCGTCGTCGCGAAGTACGTACAGTAGCCGGCGTCCATCTCGAAGAGGAACGCGTCGGCGATGTTCCCCTCCGGGCGCTCGATGTCTAGCGAGTACTCGCGGTTGTTCTCCAGCCACTGCTCGACGACGCGGGCGGTGTCGTAGGGGTTCTCGGCGTTGGCGGTGATCCGCTCGGTGCGCTCGGACAGACGGTCGGGCGTGCTCGACGGGACGTTGGTGTAACGCGTCGTGATCCGCTCGGGGTACTCCGTGCCGGCCGACCGGAGCGTCGACGGGTTGGCCAGTGGCACCTCGCTCTCGACGGTGTAGTTGGTCGACGGCGGGAGCGACCCGTCGACGGTGAACCCGTCCTCGTCCGAGACGCCGGCGGCCGACACCGCGTCGCCGCTCATCGACCGCGCCTTCCAGGCCGCCGGCGCGACGCCGAGTTCGTCGACGACGGTGTAGCGCTGGGTGAGCGTGCGCGTCTCGCCGGGGGGTGTGGCGAGGTTCCCCCCGCCGTAGCCGCCGCCGCTGCCGGTCCGGATCCAGCCGGTCCCTGTGTAGCGGTTGTAGGCGTCGACCCGCCAGTACTGGGGGCGGTCGCTCTCGACCCGGAAGCGCACTTCGGGCGACAGCGAGATGTTGCCCTGCACGTTGATCTGCGAGCCGGCGTCGACGAGACTCGCCTCCACCGTGGCGGCGCCACTCCCGCCGTTCTGGAAACCGGTCAGACCGCTCGCGGCCCCCGTCCCGCCGGGGACGACCGAGGCGAACCCCGAGAGGACGATCATCAGCGCCAGGAGGACTGCGAGGGGTTCGGCGGCAGTCAGCGTGTCGCCCCGCCGGTCGATATCGCCGATCCCGACGGCGACCGCACCGCCGACGACACCCAGCAGCGTGATGACGTCGCCGGCGTTCGTCGTGAGGATCAGATATCCCAGCGTCGCGCCGCCGACGAGCGTCGCGGAGACGTACCGCCGGCGCAACCCCAGGTACCACGTCAGGAAGAGGGGCCCGGGCGCGACACCCAGCACCCACAGGTCGATGTTGATGAGTTGGAGCAGCGAGCGGCCCGTCGCCAGCGCGACCGCGTCCGAGACGAGCGGGACCAGCGGTGGCCAGCGCGGGAGACTCGAGACGTACAGCGTCAGCCCGAGCGCGAGGAGTCCGACCGCCACCGCCGCGGCGACGCGTGCACGTAGCGACTTCGAGAGGTACGTCGCGAGTCCGATCGTCACCGTCGCCTCGATCAGCAACAGGAACGGGCTGCTGGGACTCACGTCGATGAAGTGATACAGCACCGAGAAGTACGACGCCATCAGCATGGCGACGCCGCCGAGCGCGATGGCGCGGGTCGCCCGTTCGGCACCCAGACCGAACGACGGGAGCGTTCGCGACCCGGTCCGCGAGGGGGTCTGGGTGCTCACGCGGACACCCCCCGTCCGGCGAGCGGGTTCTCGCGGCTGACGGTCATCTCGTCGAAGTCGTGGGTCCGGGCCCCGAGGGTGATCGAGACGCCGTCGGCGTCGGCGTGGACGTGGACGTCGGCGTCTTCGAGTTCGGCGTCGTCGGGCCGGCCGCCGTCGGTGAGCGCGAGCGCCCGGAGCAGTCGGTCGCGGTGGTCGACGCCGCTTCCCGTCGGCACCGAGAGTGAGGGTGCCCGGAGTTCGACGCTGACGCCCGCGTCGACGGCCATGACGGCGACGCTCGCGGCGGCGGCGGCCATCGCATCGGCGGCGCCCGCCTCGCTACTGGCCGCGAGGACGACGGTGTCCTCGATCCGGCGGTCGACGAACTCGGTGACGTAGATTTCCTCGGGGTCCTTGGCGGTGGACTTCCAGTGGACGTCCCGGAGCGGGTCGCCGGGGACGTACTCGCGGATCGCCTCGAACTCGTGGCGCTCGACGGCGTCGCGGTCGAGGATCTCCCGGAGGAGCGTCTCGCGGCCGGCCACCTGGTAGACCGGCGGGTACACCAGTATCGTCGTGGTCTCGGGCACCTCGAACCCGGTCGCGACGAGGCCGAGCACGTCGCTGACACGGACCTCGACCGGGCCGACCGTGTGGCGCCCCCGCCGGGCGAGTTCGACCTCGTAGGAGAGCGTCGTCGGGAGCGCCGCCTCGACGCCGGCAGCGCCGTCCGCGTCCGCGATATTCGGGTCGACCGTGACGCCCTCCGAGGGCCGGTCGACGACGGTCGCGATCCCCTCGCCGTCGACCGAGAGGTCGACCTCGCGGACGTCGCCGGGGAAGCCGGGCGAGACGGCGTTGCGGTCGACCGTCGGCGACTCGGCGCGCGTGACCTGGATCGCGCCGGCAGCCAGGGCGATGACCGCCGGGGCAGCGACGGCGTTGAGCGCGCGGGCGCCGTGGACGATGGCGAGGATCTCGGCGACGACGACGACGGCGACCAGTGCGTAGCCGCGTCTGGTGAGTTGCATTACTCGACGGGGACGTTCTCGAGTGCGTTCTCGACGACCTGCTGGGGGGTCGCTTCTGCCGATTCTGTCCGGATCCGGTGGGGGAAGACGACGGGGATCTCGGCCTGGACGTCGTCCGGGATGACGTACTCGCGACCGTCGAGGACGGCCCGCCCCTGTGCGGCGCGCAGGACGGCGATCCCGGCCCGTGGACTCGCGCCGAGTTCCGCGTGACGGCGGGTGTACTGTGCGAGTCGCGTCACGTAGTCACGGACCGGCGCTTCGACGGTGACGCCGGCCGCCGTCTCGCGGGCCGACCGGAGGTCCTCGAGGGAGACCACCGGTGTGAGGTCCTCGATGGGGTGGTGGCCGACGACGCGGTCGAGCATCTCGTTTTCCTCGCTGAGTTGCGGGTACCCCAGGACGAGTTTCTTCATGAACCGGTCGAGTTCGGCCATCGGGAGCTGGTAGGTCCGGTCGCGCTCGACCGTGTTCTGTGTCGCGATGACGGTAAACGGCGACGGGAGTTCGTGGGTCTCGCCGTCGACGCTGACCTGTTGCTCCTCCATCGCCTCGAGCAGTGAGGACTGGGTCTTGGGCGGTGCGCGGTTTATCTCGTCGCCGAGGACGACGTTGGCGAAGACGGGGCCGGGGCGGAACTCGAACGTCTCGGTCTGCTGGTTGTAGACGTTGACGCCGGTGACGTCGGTCGGGAGGAGGTCGGGGGTGAACTGGACGCGCTTGAACGTGCCGTCGAACGACTGGGCGACGGCGCGCGCGAGCATGGTCTTCCCGACCCCGGGGACGTCCTCCAGCAGGATATGGCCACGACCGAGCAGTGCGGTGAGGATGTGCTCGATCTCGGTGCGGTGACCGACGATGATCTGCTCGACGTTCTCGACCACCTGGGTGACGGTCTCCCGGGCGGCGTCGACGTCTTCGGCGGTGCTCTCCTGGCGACCGGATAGTCGTGTGTCCGTGTCTGAATCTGTCATGGCTGGCTAGGACCGCCGACGCTCGCCCGCTGTCCGGTGGCGACCGCCGGGGGACGGGGTTCCGTGGACACCCACAGTGTCGCTACCCGCCCCTTACGACCGGAGACAGGTAACTTTGCTGGGTGTGCGTACCATATGCACGCCCTCCCCTGACTCGACTGTCAACGAAATCGCCGGCGGGTGCGCCGGTCCGTTTCACGGTCACCGCAGTCGACCGTGCTCGTTCCGGCCGTCGACGCCCCCGGTTCGCCGTTACCACTCCTTGCAGTCCGGACAGACCAGCCCGTCGTCGCTGTGCCACCGTCGCGCCACCGTCTCCCCGCAGGCTGCACACTCCCCGGACCGCCCCACGTACGTCGAAGCCGCCGGTTCGACCGCCGCCGTCGCCGTCTCGACGTCGTCGGCTGTCTCATCGGCCGCCACCTCGTCGGCTGTCTCACCAGCCGCTTCGTCGTCGGCCGCTTCGTCGTCCGGGGTTCCGTCGTCGGAGGCGAGGAAGTCGTCGAGCGACCGGTTTCCCATACACCGGCATCGTCGTCGCCGCCCCTTATCGCTGACGGGGCGTCGGTGCAGGTACCGCGTCGATTCGACGGCGCCAGTCCGCCGCGTGGCGACACACGCAGGGCGAAACGTCGAAGTGGGGTGGTGTCTAACCCTCGGCCATGAGTCTCACAGAGGCGGCGAACGAACTCCTCGACAGCATCATCGAGATGCCCGGCCAGTTCGCCGACGTGGCGATGCACGACCCGCTGAGTGCCGTGTTGATGGCGTTCGGCGCGCTCTTCGTCGGGCTGTCGGTCGGCGCCTTCGGCTATCTCTCGCTGGGCGCGCTCGTCGAGTTCCTCAGCGTCGAGAACGCGTGAGCACCGCGCCGGCCAGCGGGATCGCTTCCGAGAGGTCGGGCCCCAGCGGCGACGCCGCGACGAAACTGTCGGCGTAGTCGAGCACCGCGTCGACCTGTTTCTCGACGTCCTCTGGCGTCCCCGAGATCGCGAACGATTCCAGCATCCTGTCGGTGACGCGCTCGGCCGCGTCCGAGAATTTCCCCGCGGCGACCGCCTCGCCCACCGCACTCGCCGCCTCGCGGTCGATCCCGTGGCGGTCGAGCAGCGGTTCCGCGGCGCTCCCGACGACGAACGCCACCGGGTAGCGAGCCTCGGCGCGGGCGGCCGCCGCCTCCGACGCCACACTGACCGGTGCGTACGCCGCGAAGTCGAACTCGCCGGACTCGTCGGGTCGGTCGGCCAGTCCCTCCGCGACGCGCTCGCTCGCCCACTCGTAATCGCGGGGGTGGGCCCCGTTGAAGAGGACACCGTCGGCGTGTTTCGCCGCCATGCGCGTCATGTGCGGGCCCTGCGCGCCGATGTAGACCGGAACGCTATCCGGAGCGTAGTTGAGCGCCGCGCCCTCGGCCCGGAAGGTACCGTCGTGGTCGACGCGCTCGCCGTCCCAGAGCCGGCGTGCGACGCGGAACGATTCGAGGACGCGCCGGAGCGGCCGCTCGCGCTCGACGCCCAGATTCGACAGCGTCGCGGCGTCGCCGGGACCGAGCCCGAAGATACCGCGTCCATCGGCGTACTCGTCGAGGGTGGCCATCCGCGAGGCGAGCGTCACCGGGTGGGTCTCGTAGGGGTTGGCGACGCCCGGCCCCAGGTCGACGTCGTCCGTCGCGGCGGCGAGCGCCGTCAACCCCGCGAACTGGTCGCGGTTGTTGTAGTGGTGACTCAGGAAGACCGTGTCGAAGCCCGCCCGCTCGGCGGCGACGCCGTAGTCGACGGTCTCCCCGACCGGGTGTTCGGGCGCGAGTTCGACTCCGATCACGGCTCGTCACCGCCAGTTTCGCTATCAGATTCGTCGCCAGCGTCCTCGTCGTCCCCGGTACCGCCCTCACCCTTGCGCGCGAGTCGCTCGGGGTCGAACTCCCACTGCTGGAGGGCGTCCTGGACGTAGTCGCCCGCGGGGTCCCGGAAGAGGGCGTCGCTGCCGTCGTGCTCGCCGAACTCGAAGCCCCGCACCACGACCACGGGGAGGCCGTCGTCGCCCTCGCCGGTGAGCAGGTTCGCGGCGGCCGCGAGTTCGTCGACGACGGCCTCGACGGTGACGCCGAGTTCCCGCCCGTCGCGGTCGTGTTCCCCGCGCCAGTCCCGCGCGGCGGGCAGTCCCGCCCAGCCGATCGCCACGCCGCGCTGGCCGTGCCGGAAGGGACGCCCCGAGGTGTCGGTCACGACGACAGGCACCCCGAGTTCCCCGTGCAAGCGCCCGGCGCTCGCGGTCGGGTCTTCGGGGAGCAAGAGGAGGTCGGCACCGGGGACGTTCGAGCGATCGATGCCCGCGTTGACGGCGATATGGCCGAACCGCGTCACTGCGAGCATGAGCGGTTCGTCGGTGAGCAGGCGCTCGCTCTCTGCGAGGACCGCCTGGGCGAACCGGGGGTCTTTCTCCTCACCGGCCAGGTCGCCGATCCGGGTTGCGATGTTTCTGGCCTGTGGGCCCGCCTCGAAGTCGGCGAGGTCGGCCGTCCGGCCCTCGGCCTTCGAGACGACGGTGTGTGAGACACAGACCACGTCTCCCTCCTGCAGGTCGGCCCGTTCGGCGATCATGGCCCCGAGGTCGTCGCCGGGTTCGATCTCGGGGAGCCCCTCGACCGCGAACAGTTGCATACCCGCCCTCCGGCAGCCCCGGACAAAAGCGCCCCGCTCCGGGCAGGCACTGCCCGCGTCGGTGACGGAACCGAAACGGTCGTGACCGTGGCGCCGCCAGTAGCGAGTCATGAGCGACGAGACTGCCGGGCCCGTGGCCGACGACGGGACGGTCGAGCCCGAGACACTGGCCGACACCGCCACTCGCGCAGTCGCCGCCGCGGGGGAGTATCTCAGCGAGCGATTTCACGACGGCGTGACCGACGCCGACTACACCGCGACCGATGTCAAGACCGCGGCCGACCGCGAGGCCGAATCGCGCGTACTGTCGACGCTCCGGGAATCGTACCCCGGCCACGCCGTCTCGACCGAAGAGCGTGGCGACCACGACGGAACCGACTATCGCTGGGTGGTCGACCCGCTCGACGGCACCAACAACTTCGCCGCCGGCATCCCCACGTTCGGCGTCGCCGCGACCGCCTGCGAACACCCCGACGATGCGGCCGAGGAACCCGAGCCGGTCGCCACCGCCGTCGGCGTGCCCGTCCTCGAAGACTGCTACGTGGCGATGCGGGGCGGTGGCGTCCGTTACAACGGCACCCCGGTCAGCGTGGCCGACGGCGACATCGTTCCGACGGAGAAAGCGACGGTCGGGATGTTCATCGGCCCGGAAGTCGTCTCGGGCGGGCAGGAGCGCCGCGAGTGGGACGCCATCAGCCGGTCCGTCGAGGGTGCCACCAAGCGTGCCATCCAGACGTGGGCACCGGTCGTCTACTACGGACTGTTCGCGCGCGGGAAACTCGACGGGTTCGTCTGTTACTATCCCGCCGAGCGCGAGCAGGTGGCCGGCGAACTCCTCGCCCGCGAGGCCGGCGCAGTCGAGCGGTCGGACGGCCCCCTCACGGTCTTCGCCGACGACGAATCCACCCGTGACGTCCTCTGGGACGCCGCCACCGACGGGCTCGAACAGGTCGAATGAGCCACCGTGGCCCGCGCAGGCGACCACGGGCCTTCGGCCTGTGAGCGGCCCGAGGGCTTTCAACTATCACTGTGAATAGCGGTGCTGTCGCCCCGGGGCGAACGTGCGGGAGAGTTGAGTTCTCAACGCATACCGACGAGTGCAGTCGGTCCAGCTACCGGTCGACGGCCCACTGGCGCTCCGAAACCACCGACCAGTCATCGTGATTATTGTAGCGATTTACCGGTACGCGCCGGCCCCGGTGTCGGCGCGATCCGGAACTGATCTACAATAATCACTATCAAACGACTCCGAACCGAACGGCAGTCACGGCGAGAAACGCGACGGTCGCCACGCCCGCCAGCACGTAGAGAAACAGCGGCGCTGGCTCGGTCCCGCGACGGACGTTCTCCGGGTGGCGACGGACCAGCAGCGCCCCGGCCACCGTACACAGTCCGACCATCGCAGCACCGAGTGACGCGACCGTCTCGACTGACCCGCCGCTCCAGGTCGCGAACTCGGTCAGAAACGACACACCCAGCAGACCGAGCACGTACGCGAAGAGGTCGACGCGCCGGATCCACTCGACCGGCGCGCTGGAGAGGGCTGTGGACACGACTTCACCCGAACCCTTCGGCCTCGATACAGTCCTCGGGGATGCCGACCGACCGGGAGGTGTTCACCAGGCTGTGGACCATCGCGTTGATGCCACAGGCGTACACCTCCGCGTTCCCGGGGTCGATGCGGGCGTCGACACCCGAGTCGGGATCGCGGTCGAACCAGCGTTCGAGGCGGTGGCTCAGTCCCGTGTCCAGGCTCGACTCGTCGACGTGTTTCAGGAGGGCGTGCTGGACGTAGTCGGTCTCGCCGTCCCACGCCGAGAGATACGACTCCCGGCTGAGACAGGGGACGTAGTGGAAGTTGTCGTGCTCGGCGCCGTACTCGCGAAAGTCCTCGTGGTAGGGCAGGTCGTCCTTCCAGCCCGCACCGAGGAAGAGCCAGACGTCCCGGCTCTCGCCCTCGAAGGAGTCGTACCCGGTCTCGAAGGCGTAGTCGATCATGCCCTTCAGGGGTGCGACACCGGTGCCGGTGGCGAGAAACACCGCGTCGCGCGGCGAGGGGTCGTTCAGGACGAGGTCGCCCCGCGGACCCCGCAGGGTCACCTCGTCGCCCACCGTCATGTCACCGACGAGTTTCGGCGAGAGGCGACCCCCCGGGACGCGGCGGACGCAGATCTCGACGGTCTCGCGGGTGGGAGAACTCGCCAGTGAGTACGCCCGGGAGTTTCCCCGATAGCGGAGGCCGACGTACTGGCCGGCCAGGTACTCGAAGCGGTCGTCGGGTTCGAGTTCGACCCGCGTGAGCATCGGATACGGCCGCTCGAAGCGCTCGCGCAGCGTCTCGCATCGACGCGCGAAGCGGTGGTACCCCTCCGCGTGGAGTTCCGCGACCAGTGCTTCCCAGTCGTCGAAGTCGTCGACGGAGTCGTAGCGGTCGGCCAGCCCCGACTCCGCGAACCAGTGGTCGACCGCCTCGCGGACCTCGTCCGTGCGCTCGCGGTCCATCGCCTCGATGTCGACCACCGTGGCCGACTCCGTCACCAGCGGGAGCTCCGCGATGCGCTCGTGTTTGGCGGCGTGTTTCCTGACGGCCATCGTCTCACCGTGACGCCGCCAGTGTCATGAAGCCGGGGGGTCGCGGGCCTGTCGAGCCCGGGTCGCCGAGGAGAGGGACTTTTCACTGGTGGGACTGAACCGACAGGTATGGTCCCGCTGTTTCCCGCCGGTATCCCCGGCGGGCTGGAGCTGATAATCCTCCTGCTCGTCTTCGGGATGGGTATCGTGCCCCTCGCCGTGATCGCCATCGGGGCGTACTTCTTCGGGAAGTCACGCGGCAAAGCCGAAGCCTACGAAGAGCAACAGCGACAGTGACCGCAGACGGACGTCCGGGGCCACGATACTCCGGGTTCAGCGTTCGCGCTGGCTGACGGCGACGCCCTCGCCCAGCGGCAGGAGCGTCGTCTCGAAATCGGGGTCGGCCCGGACCGTCTCGACGTACTCGGCGATACCGGCGGACATGCTGTCCAGTTCGACGTCTTCGCCCTCGAAGTGGGCACGCAGGTCCTCGACGTCGATGCTCCCGCCGGCGATGGCGTTGTCCGCGGCGACGATACCTCCCGGAGCGACCTTGTCCCGGACCGACTCGAAGGCCTCGGCGTAGCGTTCTTTCTCGTTGTCGATCAGGACAACATCGAACGGACCGTCGTACTCGTCGATGGTCTCGATGGCGTCGCCCAGTTCGAATCGGGGGGTCGGGTCCACGTCCGCGCGCTCGAAGTACTCGCGGGCGTCGTCGAGTTCGTCCTCGTCGACTTCGGTGAGGACCACCTCGCCGTCGGCGGGGAGTTCGCGCGCGAACCAGTACGCCGAGTAGCCGAAGCCGGAGCCGAACTCGAAGACCCGTTTCGCGTCCGAAAAGCGAGCGAGCATCGCCAGCCAGCCCCCCACCGCGGGACCGACGTACGGAAAGCCATCGCGTTCGGCCTGTGCACCCATCTCGTCGATGAGGTCGTCCGTGTCCGGACCGATCGCCGTCGCGTACGCCTCGACCGTCTCGGGAACCGTCTCCTCGAGTGCCATACCGCCCGTTCGACGGCCGCCGGGAAAAGTCACGCCCGCCCGGCAGGCCGTGCCGGCTTTCTCGCGGGTGCCGTTACATCTATTATACCTGTTACATAGGTTTTCCTATGCCGATCGACATCGAACAGTTCGAACGGGGTGACGAGGCGACACTCCGCTCGAACGGGCCCACGAACGCGGCGACGATCCTCTCGTTTCTCGCATCGCACCCGGAGCAGGCGTTCACTCCCAGGGAGATCCACACCGCGACCGACGTAGCGCGCGGGAGTGTCGGCGTCGTCCTCTCCAGACTCGAAGACCGCGGGCTCGTCCGCCACCGAGGCGAGTACTGGGCGGTTGCGGACGTCGACGATGTCGAGAAGACGCTCTCAGCGATGGAGTCTGTCCGAGCAGCTACCGAACGGTTCGGTCCCGAGGACCCCGAGGAGTGGGAGTAAACGGTGGGATCGGAGGGGACGTAGATAGCCGGACCCGGAGCGTGTCGTAGGTGAGAGAAAGTGCGTCCGCAGACAGCACCGCACTCGTCAGTGAGCGTTGAAAGCCCTCGGGCCGCTCGCGGCCGCTAAATCGGATATCCTCGCTTCGCTCGGACAGAGCCGATTTAGCGACTAAAGTGGACGCGAGCGCGCCGAGGGCTTCCATCGAACGATGTCGACTGCGGTCACGGTACCATGAATTGGCACTCTACACCCTGTACGTACCGTTGACGGACGATCGAAGTGGGTTTGCGAAGGGTTCCATGCCACGTTGGCACCCGTCGAGAGGTTCATGTCGGTACAGCCGTAACCCCGTCCGATGGCAGACGCACCGCCGGGACCCAAGGGTGAGCCGCTCTTCGGCGCCAGCCGGAAGTACGCCGACGACCCGTTCGCGTTCATCGAGGCGCTCGAAGACGTCTACGGTGACGTCGCTCGCTTCGACATGGGGCCGATGGACACCTACATGGTCACCGACCCGACGGCGATCGAGCAGATCCTCGTCTCGGAGGCCGACCGCTTTCGCAAGCCCGACTTCCAGGACGACGCGCTCGGGGACCTGCTCGGGGACGGCCTCCTCCTGAGTAGCGGCGACACCTGGCAGAAACAGCGCGAACTCGCCAATCCAGCGTTCGAGATGGGGCGACTGATGGGCATGGCCGACCGCGTCACCGGCCACGCCGAGTCGATGGTCGAGCGGTGGTCGCCCGGCCAGCGTATCGACGCCGAGAGCGAGATGGCCCGCGTCACGCTCGACGTCATCCTCGATTTGATGATGGGCGTCGAACTCTCCGACCAGCGCGTGCGCACAGTACAGAACCAGCTCGAACCGCTCGGCCGCCGTTTCGAACCCGACCCGCTCCGCTTCGCGATGCCCGACTGGGTACCCATGCCCGGCGACGAGGAGTACGACTCGGCGGTCGCCACGCTCGACGGGATCCTCGAAGAGATCATCGAAGCGCGCCGCGGTACCGAGGGGCCGAGCGGCGTCGAGCGGGCTGGTGGCGGAGACAACGACGACGTCCCGATGGACTTCCTCTCAATCCTCCTGCGCGCCCGCGAGCGCGGCGAGCAGACGCCCCAGCAGTTGCGCGACGAACTGATGACGATGCTGCTCGCGGGCCACGACACGACGGCGCTCACGCTCACGTACACCTGGTTTCTCCTCTCGGAACACCCCGAGGCGAAACGGCGCGTCCAGGCGGAAGTCGACGAGGTCGTCGGCGACGCTCGCCCGAACATGGACCACGTCCGCGAGTTCGAGTACCTGGAGTGGGTCATCAACGAGGCGATGCGACTCTACCCGCCCGTGTTCACCATCTTCCGGACGCCCAGGGAGCCGGTGGAACTGTCGGGTTACGAGCTGCCGGCGGGCGCGACGATCATGCTCCCGCAGTGGGGCGTTCACCGGTCGGAGCGGTTCTGGGACGACCCCACGACGTTCGACCCCGAGCGGTTCAGCCCCGAGCGACGGGCCAACCGCCCTCGCTTCGCGTACTTCCCGTTCGGCGGCGGCCCGCGCCACTGCATCGGCAAGCACCTCTCACTGCTGGAGGCGAAACTCATCGTCGCCACGGTCGTCGGCGAGTACGACCTCGTCTTCGAGGGGGAGACGCCGCTGGAACTCATGCCGTCGCTGACGATGCACCCCCGCCAGGAGATGACGATGCGACTCGACCCGCGATAGGCGCATTGACGACGGCAGTCGCGACCGGAGATGGCGGAGATGAACCGCGCAGTCCGGTCGTCAGTCGGCGTCGGAACCGGTCGACGCTGCCGGCGAGTCGCTAGTCACTGTCGCCGTCCACGTCCACATCCACACCGAACGCTGCCGGGTCGGCGTCGTCGACCGCCGGCAATCTCCGGAGGCGCCCCCGGAACGCGAAGTAGCAACCTGCGAAGCCGAAGCCCAGAGCGGCCAGTCCCATCGTCGTGACGATGCCCAGCGCGTCGGCGACGAATCCACCGACCAGGGACCCGACGGGTAACGTGGCCGTGGACGCGGTCCCCTTGAGCGCGGAGACGCGACCGAGGAGGTCGGCGGGGAACATTTTCTGGTTCAGGGTCCGGACCAGCACGGCGCTCACGCCGGCGGCGACCCACGCGAGCCCGAACAGACCGACGGTGAGCGCGACCGACGACGCGTAGACGGACCCGACCCAGCAACACGCGGCGGCCAGGTAGGAGACCGCCTTCAGTCGGCCGTAGGACACGCCGGTTAGCGACGACGCCGCGACCGACCCGACCAGTCGGCCGATACCGAGCGCGCCGAGCAGCGCACCGTAGACGGCCGGCCCGCCGCGTAGCTGACCGAACGCCGGGAGGATCGCGAGCGTCACCCCGACGGCGAAGTTGAACACCGCCGACGTGACGACCATCTCCACGAACACCGTCCCGCGGAGGGCGTCGACCCCCGCCCGCAGGTCGGCGAGGTACTCGGCCAGTGGCGACGTCTCCGGCGTCTCGGACCGCTTGGATCCACCGGCGTGTTCGCTTTCCTCCGCAACCGACGGAACTCGCATCCCGGCGTACAGCACCGTCGCGACCGCGAACGTGGCCGAGTCGAGGACGAACAGTGCTGTCGCGCCGAAGAGGGCGATGAACAGGCCCCCGAGCGCGTCGAAGACCATGTCCAGCCCCAGCGAGATGGTCGCCAGCGCCGAGTTGCTCCGCGAGAGCTGGTCGTCGGCGACGATGCGGGGCACCAGTGTCGCCGGGACCGGCGAGACCAGCAGCGTCAACAGCGACAGAACCGGGATCGTCACGAGCAGCAGTTCGACGGTCAGAGCCCCCGCTGCCGCCGCGAGCGGGAGCACGAGGACGACGACCCCCTGTCCGACCTGTGCCCCGACGAGAACGAGTTTGACCGGGAACCGGTCGACGACCGGACCGGCGAGAGCCTGGCACATGAACGGGAGCAAGAGCAGCGAGTTCGCGAGTCCGGTGAGCACCGTCGACCCGCTGAGTTCGAAGACCAGCCACAGGACCGCGACGCTGTAGAGACTGTCGCCGGCGTTCGTGACGAACTGCCCGGCGAAAAAGCGCAGGAACGTCCGGTTCTTCCGGAGAGGCGGATAGCGGTCGTCCGTTGCTGCCGCTGTCGCTGTCGCGCCGTCGTCGCCGGCAGGGCCGCTCGCCGACGAGTGGCGGTGGTCGCTCATACCCTCGCCCTCCTGCGAGTCCCGCGAGTCCCGCGAGTCCCGCGAGTCCCGCGAGTCCCGGTGAGCCGTGGCGACCTAGACTGCTCCGGTGTCGTTTGCGTGCGATTCGTCTGTCGAAGCCGGCCCGTGCTGTGGGCCGAACGGGTTCGTATTCTCCGGCCACTGCGGACCGGGAAGGCGGATAGCGTCGACATCGAGACGTGTGAGGTGTGCAGAAGTTGCGGCTACGGGGGACGTAGCGAAGCGACCCGGGTGCTGCAGCTATCCGCCCTATCTGGCGGCGGGGCGTGCGATGGGGGCGAAAAACGGACGAACCCCGGGTCTGTGAGTCATACGCCTCTCGGCACGCATGTCGGCGGAACAGCAGGAAATACCTGTCGGTCGAACGGGCCGGGTCACAGCGTCACACCGACAGCACGTCGGTCCGTACCGCTTTACCGGCCAGGTAGACGCCCAGCAACAGTGACGTCACCGTGCCGACGCCGCCGAGCAGGTAGAACAACAGGGGATAGCCGAGCACAGGGCCTACGACGGTCGCGAGGAGCCTGAACGGCAGTTCCACGATCGGGGTCACGGGGTCGGCGTACCAGAGAAATATCGGACGCACTCCCAGCACCTCGGTCACGACGACGATGAGGTCGACGACCGTCGCCCCGAGAAACGCCGCCGCTCCGAGGGGCAAAGCCCGTGCCCCACCCACGACCAGAACTCCCCCGACGAGAAGCCAACCGACGACGACGAGAGCCGGGTACACGACGTACGACAGCGGGTATTCGACGACGAGTTCGACGAATCCACTCCCTGCGAACTGCTGGTAATCGAAGACGAGCAGCGCGTTCGCACACACGAGCGACACCCCGCCGGCGATCGAAAGTAACCCGACCAGGATGGGCCCCCAACCGGTCTTCTCGGGTTCGTAACCTGTCTCGATCATGTGTGTTCGTCTTCCTGTATAATCAAAACCATGTTGGTCGGCCCACCGGCAACCGTTCCCTTCCAGCGCAGTTCGCCTCTCTTCGCGCCACCAGTCCCGCTCGTGACGAACTCCGGGTATCTCGGTCCCGAGTGTCGCGTCTCACCGCGTCCGGCCGATGGGGAACTTGACGCGGTCGGGTTCCTCGTTGTACGCCGCCAGGATCCGTTCGTAGAGTTCGTTTTTCGCGGGTTGCATGCGCCGCGGGTCGACGAGATACCGGACCGAGAGCTCCACCCACGAAGCTTTCCGGGTGACGTTGACCGTCGGGCGCGCACGGACGTCGAGGCTGACCGGCGTCTCGGCCAGCTGGTCGCGGTAGCGCTCGACGTTGCGCTCCATCTCGTCGCCGAGGTAGTCGTCGGCCACCGACTGCATGGTCTCGCGGGCGAATTCCACGTCCGTCTCGTAGGCCACCTCGACCGACACCTCGTTCCAGACGTAGGGGAACTCGTCGCGGGTGTAGTTCTTGACGTGCGAGGACAGCACCACGGAATTGGGGAGCGTGACGACACGGCCCGAAGGCTGGTGGGTAGTGACGAGTTCGCCCTCGACTTCCCAGAGCGTGGTGACGAGGAAGTCCACCTCGACGACGTCGCCTTTGGACTCGTCGATCTCGACGCGGTCGCCCACCTGGTAGGGTCGCTTGGTCATGATGTAGGCCCAGCCGATGAGCGAGAACAGCGGCTGCTGGAGCGCGAACGTGACGCCGAAGCCGACGACGCCCAGCGAGAACAGCACCCCGAGCCACTGCTCGGTGACGACGCCCGCGAGCGCGACGAGCCCCACGACCGAGAAGCCGAGTCGGAGGACGTTCCGGAGGTCGTGTTCGCGCCGTCGCGATTCGGTGTGGGCCGACAGCCACCGCTCGACGAGGACGTACGCGCCGTAGGTCCCGAAGACGACCGCGAGCGCCAGCAGAAACGTCATCGCCAGTTGCGCTACGGCGAACCCACGGACTGTCCCGAGGTCGACGGTCTCGGCGAATCGGCTGGCGACCAGCGACAGCGCGGCGACGACCAGCGCGAGATACCCGAGGCGACGCGGCACAGCGAACGGGTAGGCCGGGGCCCACAAAACCGTTTATGTCCCGTATTCGACGCCCGCCCGAGGAGTTCCGCCACGGTGAGCACGGGGTACCGGTGGCCCCCGTGACTCCGCACTCCGAGGGGGCCTGTAGCGTACGAGCCGAATACTCATTCCCGGGTCGACCGTTACGGGTGTTATGAACGGGGAGTGCTCGAACGCGACGCGCCGGAGGTTCCTGCGAAGCGGTGCCGCCATCGCGACGGTCGGCGTCGCGGGTTGTCGGACCGCACCGGGAAACGGGAACGGAAACGGCGACGACCCGCTGCTCGCGGAGGGATTCGAGTCGGGGATGGACGACTGGACCACGCACAGCCACATCGGGCCGGAGGAGCCCCAGTCGGCCTTCGAGTGGGAGATCGACCGCTCGGGAACCGAGGCCGCCGCCGGGGACTGGAGCCTCGAAATCTTCACCGAGGGCGACCACGATGACGGCACTGCCTGGGTGACGACCGAACTCCCGGTGCCCGACGGCGCGCAGTCGTTCTCGGCCAGCCTCTCGGCCTGGAGCGAGTCGGAGAGTTTCAACGTCCTCCGGAACCTCGTGGCCTACCTCGGCCCCGAGGAACCGACCGAGGAGGGCGACTTCCCCGACCCCGGGATGAACTCCTCGGCCGTGCCGGACGCCCCCACCGGCGGGTTGCGCGAACCGCTCCACCTCGCCGAGGGCTGGCGCGAGTACACCTTCGAGTGGGATCCCGAGTCCGTCCCCGACACCCTCTATTTCGCCGCCGGCGTCACCGTGATCTGGGAGGCCGACGCGACCCACTACCTTGACGCGTTCGAAGTCGTCGTGGAGTGACCGTTCGGTAACGAAAGGCGACGAACTTAACGCTCGTTCCACGAGCGTTGCGTTCGTCGGGCAGCAGGGGTTGGCGCTGGCCACGTCGCTCGTGCTCTGCTGAGACCTGGCGGT
>Ga0207813_100315_pt1 | contig 31332 bp, 29 predicted proteins | sample A23E3SouthBayCA_2_FD_187730 | JGI IMG/M metagenome (GOLD analysis project Ga0207813, IMG submission 187730) | Aerobic enrichment media microbial communities from Eden Landing Ponds, California, USA - A23 E3 (4) (SPAdes) | ecosystem: Environmental > Aquatic > Marine > Unclassified | place... | reverse complement strand
GCCCGCCGCAGCGGCCGTCCCGACCGTCTGCTGTGCGGCGTCCGGAGCGATCGACTGCCCGGCGACCAGCGCCAGGTAGAACACGGCGAAACTGCTGACCGACAGCCCCGCGACCGCGCCCGCCATCGCGCCGTCCCAGACGCCGATCCGCCCGTCGTAGAGGTCCCCGAGCGTCGGTCGATCGCTCACCGGCAACGGCGCCGTCCGCGCCAGCCGGAGCAGCGACGGGATGCCCCGCCCGACGATCGGGATGCGGGAGAGATAGCCGACCAGCAGGCGGCGGGCCGTCCGATCGAGCAGCCAGACCGTCCCGAACAGCCCCACGATGTAGTGGACGTTACGCAGTGCCTCCCAGTAGGCCGTTCCGATCGGAGCCTGCTCGGGGAACAGGATCCCGAACGAGATGAACCACCACACGGCGGCGAACGCCCCGACGACCGCACTGGCGAGACCGACGCTGACCATCGTGAGCAACAGCCCCGCGCTGAAAGCCAGCAGCGCGAGTCCGACGATGGTACCGACGATCCCCCCACCGCCGCCACCGCCGACGTCGGGGTTCTCCTCCTCGGCCGCCTCGTAGTACGTCTGTGCGACGTCGTCGTCGCCGTCGCTCGCCGCCGCGGCGGACTTCGCGTACAGCTCTGCCGCGTCGTCGTGGCCGTTCTCGCTCGTCTCCCTGAGTTTTTGTCGGGCCTTCGATTCGAGGTCGTCGCTCATCTCGCTTCCACCCACATTCCGGTCGTCACGGATCGGAGTACTAACTTTTCAAAAATCCACCTCGACTGTCCGGCAAAACTGCACGACCGATCGCAGGCGAGCCGTTCTACTGGGATCGATTTTGTAAGCTGACGACAAAACCGAGCAACCGATAAGTACCGTTCGACCTATCCTCCCCGAGTGAGTCTCGAAGACCTCCTCGTACGGCTCATCACGGCAGCGTTCGTCCTCGGAACGCTCGTCGGGCTCGCGTGGGTGGTGAGACTGATGCTACAGGTCTGACTGGCGGTGGGCAACACGCGTCCCGTTCTCGATCCGGCGGTGGAGTCGACACGACAAAGAGCCTCCCGGCCGTAGCGCGGGCATGGTCACAGTCGTCGACGCGTTCGGACTCGCCGGGATGCTGGTCGTCAACAGCGCGGTGGTGGCGCTGATGACCCGCTTTTTCCGCGTGCGCCTCGCGACCCGGTGGGCCAGCGTCCTCTACGCCCTGTTCATCTGTCCGGTCGTGCTGGTCCTGCTGACGCTGTTTTTCAGCGGCGTCCTCAAACTCGGCCCGGACCTGGGGTCGGCCGCGGCCGTCGTCGTGACGACGGTCGTCTTCCCGATGGCCGTCGGCATCACCTTCGACTACGTGTGGATGCCCGCCCCCGACGAGGTCGACCTCCCCGAGGAGTGGGAGAACGAACGGCCCAGTCGGTACAACTGACACTGTCGGTCGTAGCGGATCGACAGCACCCGCCGTTTCGATGTGAGGGATATCTGTACGAACGTGTAGCCGATAGTACGAACCGTGGTCCGTCCCCGATCCTGTCACAGACTGTCCGCATCGCCACTCTTTTTCGACTGCAGGGAACAGATTCGACCGACAACAGCGGCCGTAGCGGGTCCGACGGTCGAGCGTACCCGCATCTGCAGACCACGACGCACCCATACGAACGATGTCATATCCGGACTCCAGTCCGCGCACTCGACGAACCGAGGGTACCGACAAGACGACTGACGCTGACGAGACGAGTCCGGACACGGACCGGTGGACGGACTCGCACGTATCCCGCCGAGGCGTGCTCTCGGCGACCGCCGCGGGCGTAGTCGGGTCTCTCGTCGTCGGGACGGGACGGGCCCAGAGCGCGTCTCCGGGCGAGGAGAGATGGGCCTTCGAGACCGGTGATTCGGTGCTGTCCTCGCCGACGATCGTGGGCGGCACCGCCTACGTCGCCGGAGCAGACGGAAACCTCTACGCCGTCGGGACCGACGACGGGTCCCGAGAGTGGGTGTTCGGGATGGGGAGCGGCGCGTTCTCCTCGCCGTGGGCCGACGAGACGCGCGTCTTCGTCGGGGACGACGACGGCGCTCTATACAGGGTCGACGCCGAGACTGGGGAGCGAAAGTGGACCTTCGAGGCGGACAACAGTATCGCCGCCTCGCCGCGGCCCACGCCCGGCGGCGTCTACGTCGGAAGCGCTGACGGACACCTGTACGCGGTGCGGGCGCTAAACGGCGAGGAACGATGGCGCTTCGACACGGGCGACGTCGTGACGTCGTCGCCCGCTGTCGTCCCGGAGACGGGGATGCTCTACGTCGGGAGCGACGCGGACACCGTCTCCGCGTTCGACGCGAACTCCTCGTCGCGTGACCGGGAGTGGACCTTCGATACGGAGGACGACGTCGGGTCGTCGCCGACAGTCGCGGACGGTACCGTCTACGTCGGTTCGCTCGACAACAACCTGTACGCCATCGACGCGGAGACCGGGGAGCAGGAGTGGACTTTCGAGACGGGAAGTTACATCACCAGTTCGCCGACGGTCGCGGGCGGTACCGTCTACGTCGGCAGTTACGACGATCACCTGTACGCGGTCGACGCGGGAACCGGCGAGCAGGAGTGGGCCTTCGAGACCGGTGACACGGTCTACTCCTCGCCGACGGTGGCCGGAGAGACGGTCTACGCCGGGAGTTTCGACGGGAACATATACGCCGTCGAGACCGAGAGCGGCGACCAGAAGTGGACGTTCGGCACCGGCGACGAGGTCAGGTCGTCGCCGACGGTCGTCGACGGGACCGTCTACGTCGGGAGCAACGACGGACACCTCTACGCCGTCGCCGCCGCGGACGACCGGTCCAGCCGCGGGTCGCGTGTCGAACTGGAAACGCTCGGGTTCCACGACCGGCAGGAGAGTTTCGAGACGCCGACGGCAACCGCGACGCGGACAGCGACCGATACCGTGTCGCCGACCGCGACGCGGACAGCGACCGACACGGCGACGCGGACGCCCACCGATACCGTGTCACCGACCGCGACTCGGACATCGACCGATACCGCGACGCCGACGCACCGACCGACCGGGACGACCGTTCCAGCCCTGACCGAGACGCCGTCGCGCACACCGACGGAAACTCCGACGGCCACGCGAACCGAAACCGCTCCGGAAACGGAGACTCAGTCGTCCGAGAACGCCGATCCGACGACGACCACGTCGGCGAACGGTCCGGGGATGGGCCTGCTTTCGGGGGTCGCGGGACTGGCAAGCGCAACGGCGCTACGCCTTCGGTTCGGTGACGACGAATCCGACCGCGAGTAAGCGGACGGCCCGCTACCCCAGCAGGTCCGCGACGACGCGCTCGACCTCGGCCTGCACCGCGTCCTCGGACCGGGTTGCGTCGACGCGGACGAACCGCTCGGGCTCGGCGTCGAGCAGTCGCTCGTACCCCTCCCGGACGCGTTCGAGGAACTCGACGCGCTCCATCTTGTTCGTGTGGCCCGCGCGCCGGGCGCCCGTCTCGGGATCGACGTCGAGATAGACGGTCCTGTCGGGCGTGCGCGTCCAGGGTGCGTGGACCTCCCGAACGTAGTCGAGTGGATCTTCGACCGCCAGGTGGGGGTGAGCGTCGAGCGTCGCGCCCTGGTAGGCGTACCGCGAGTCCGAGAACCGGTCCGAGACGACGACTCGACCCTCCGCGAGCGCCGGGCGGACCGTCTCGACGAGGTGGGCGGCGTGGTCGGCCGTGTAGAGGAACAGCTCCGCCAGCGAGTCGGCGTCCTCGTCACCGATCGACCGCTGGACCGCCTCGCCGTACCACGTCTCCGTGGGCTCGCGCGTGAAGACGGCGTCGTCGGGGACGGCGTCGCTCGCTTCGAGCGCCGCGACCGCCGATGACTTCCCGCTCCCGTCGAGGCCTTCGAGCGTGAGCAGCATACCCGACCCTCGCCGCCCCGCGTCGTAAACGCCCCGGTCGCGCGCCGGGCCCGCCGAGACGAGACGGATCGCCCGGAGCGATCGGCCCACTCTACCGCCGGACGGAGCGGCACCTGTACGAACTTTTAGGTGTGTCGCGGCCCACGATACTGGTATGAACGTCCTTGTCGTCGGCGGGAGCGGGTTCGTCGGCACGACGCTATCGGCGGAACTGGTTGAGCGCGGACACGACGTGACCGTCCTCTCGCGGTCGCCCGATGACGGCGATCTCCCCTCGGGCGTCGAGACGTACGCCGGAGACGTCACCGACTACGACGACATCGAGGGGGCCTTCGAGGGCCAGGACGCGGTGGTCTACCTGGTGGCGCTGTCGCCGCTGTTCAAGCCGAAGGGTGGCGACGAGATGCACTTCGAGATCCACCTCGGGGGCGCCGAGAACGTCGTCGCCGCGGCCGAGGAACACGGCGTCGACCGACTGGTCCACATGAGCGCGCTCGGGGCTGATCCGGAGGGAACGACGGCCTACATCCGATCGAAGGGCGAGGCCGAGGCAGTCGTCCGGGACTCCGATCTCGACTGGGTGATCTTCCGCCCCTCGATCGTCTTCGGCGAGGGCGGGGAGTTCGTCTCCTTCACGCTGAAGCTCTCGCCGCCGGGCATCGCGCCGCTCCCGGGCGGCGGCAAGACGCGGTTCCAGCCGATCCACGTCGCGGACATCGCCCCGATGCTGGCCGACGCCATCGAGGACGACGCCCACGTCGGCGAGACCTACGAGATCGGCGGCCCCGAGGTGGTGACGCTCGCGGACGTGGCGCGCCTCGGCCGGAAGGCGAAGGGACATCCGATCGCCATCCTGCCTCTGCCGATGGCGCTGGCGGGCGTCGGACTCTCCATCGGCGAACTGATCCCGGGGTTCCCGATGGGGAAAGACCAGTACCGCTCGCTGCGCCTGGACAACACCGTCGCCGAGAACGACGTGAGCGCCTTCGGTGTCGATCCCGCGGAGCTACGGACGCTGGCGGAGTATCTCGGCGTCGAACAGCGGTAGCGACGACACTCTCTCGCTCGCCTCGACCGGTATCCCGACGTTACCGCACCCAATCAGATACTTAATCGGTTCGAAATCGGACATGCGCCGGTAGCAGCCGTTATCCCCGCCGAGAGAGCCCGACGACTCCGAAAATGACAATCGGAGCAAAGATCACGTCCGATAGGCGGACAAAAAGCTTATATTCGCTTTCCGATTGGTTATTTTCCAACGGTAAGAGGAAGCTATGAAACTCGCCATGATCGGCTTCGGGCAGGCCGGCGGGAAGATCGTCGACAAGTTCCTCGAATACGACGAGGCAACGGGGAGCGGGATCGTCCGTTCCGCGGTGGCGGTCAACACGGCCAAGGCGGACCTGCTCGGGCTAGAACGGATCCCGGAGGAGAACAGGGTGCTCATCGGCCAGGCCCGCGTCAAGGGTCACGGCGTGGGCGCGGACAACGAACTCGGCGCGGAGATCGCCGAGGAAGACATCGACGAGATCCAGGGGGCCATCGACAACATCCCCGTCCACGAGATCGACGCGTTCCTGATCGTGGCTGGACTCGGCGGCGGGACCGGATCCGGGGGGTCCCCGGTCCTGGCGAAACACCTCAAGCGGATCTACACCGAACCGGTGTACGGACTGGGCGTGCTGCCCGGCGGCGACGAGGGGGGAATCTACACGCTCAACGCCGCGCGCTCCTTCCAGACGTTCGTCCGCGAGGTGGACAACCTGCTCGTGTTCGACAACGACGCCTGGCGCAAGTCCGGCGAGTCCGTCGAGAGCGGCTACGAGGAGATCAACGACGAGATCGTCCGCCGCTTCGGCGTGCTCTTCGGCGCGGGCGAGATCGACTCCGGCGAGGAAGTCGCCGAATCCGTCGTCGACTCCTCGGAGATCATCAACACGCTCGCGGGCGGGGGCGTCTCGACTGTCGGGTACGCCACCGAGTCCGTCGAGACCAGCGACTCGGGGGGGTTGCTCTCGCGGTTCAAAGGCGGCGACGACACCGACGACGGCATGGACTCGGCGAACACCACCAACCGCATCACGTCGCTGGTCCGCAAGGCCGCGCTGGGTCGGCTGACGCTGCCCTGTGAGGTCGACGGCGCCGAGCGCGCCCTCCTGGTGATGAGCGGTCCGCCACAGCATCTCAACCGCAAGGGGATCGAGCGCGGGCGCAAGTGGCTCGAAGAGCAGACCGGGAGCATGGAGGTCCGCGGCGGCGACTACCCCATCAGAGAGGACAACGTCGCGGCCGCCATCCTCCTGTCGGGCGTCCACAACGTCCCGCGGATCAAAGAGCTCCAGCAGGTCGCCATCGAGGCCCAGGACAACATCGACGACATCCGCCAGCAAAGCGAAGAGAACTTGGAGGAGTTGGTCGAAGATGACGAAGATGAGTTGGATCCGCTCTTCTGAGCGCCTCGTGCTGGTGGTATTGCTCGCCGTTTCGATTGCCGCCGTCAGCCCAGCCGCTGCGCTCTCGATCTCGTCCAGCGGTGCCCCGGCGGACGCGGCGGTCGGCGAGCAGGTCTCGGTGACGGTCACGCTCGAGGACCCGTTCGTCGACATGCCCGACACGTGGACGCTACAGGGGGAGACGGCGCTGACGAACGTCAGCTGGACCGTCACGGTACTTCAGCAGGGCGATCAGGTCGACAACGGACAGCAGGTCTCCGGTGAACAGGCCTTCGAACAGGAACTGAACGCCGACAACGGCGGCGACACCGTCGAGGTCGAACTCACGGGGACGGTCCCGGCCGTCGAGAACTACACCTACGACCCGCGCCAGACGTTCACCCTCTACGACCTCGATCAGGTGACCGGCAGTAACGCCGAGGACCTCGACAACGCCTCGGCCCACCACTACACCGAGGACAGCGACGCGGCCCGCACCGCCATCGACGACGCGCAGGCGGCCATCGACGACGCCGGTGGCGACCAGCAGGCCGAAGAACAGCTGAACCGCGCTATCTCGGCGTACGACAGCGGCAACTTCGGCAACGCGCAGGACCTCGCCGAGGACGCACAGTCCCAGGCCGAACAGGCCCAGCAGTCCCAGCAGACGATGCAACTGGCCATGTACGGGGTCGGCGCGCTGGTCGTCCTCGCGCTGATCGGCGGCGGGATCTACTACTGGCGCTCCCAGCAGGACGAGACCTCGAAGCTCCAGTAGATGCGCGTCGTCGTCCCGTTCTCCGCGTCCGAGCCAAAGACGCGACTCTCGGACGTGCTCGCACCCGACGAGCGCCGCGCGTTCGCGCGGGCGATGCTCGCGGACGTGCTCGCCGCACTCGACAGTACCGACGCCGATCCGACCGTTCTCGCCACAGCGCCGGTCGACTGCACGGTACCGGTGACCGTCGACGACCGTCCGCTGACCGAGGCGGTCGACGCGCGCTTGCCGTCCGATCCCGACGACGACCCGGTCGCGGTGGTGATGGCCGACCTCGCGCTGGCGACGCCCGGGGCGCTCGAACGGCTGTTCGACGCCGACGGCGACGTGGTGCTGGCGCCCGGCCGCGGCGGCGGGACCAACGCGCTCGTCTCCCGTCACCCCGAGTTCGCGGTCGACTACCACGGTGTCTCCGTCCGGGACCACCGCGAGGCGGCCGCGCGGATCGGCGCCGACCTCGGGGTCGTCGATTCCTTTCGCCTGGCGACCGATGTCGACGAGGCCCCCGACCTCGTGGAGGTGTTGCTCCACGGCGAGGGCGAAGCGGCCGCGTGGCTCCGTGAGGCGGGCTTCTCGCTGTCGACGACCGGCGGTCGCGTCGATGTGCGACGGAGTTCGGGCGGATCCTGAACAGAATTCGGACAACGGTTTTGACCGTCCGGGGGTGACGTTCACACGCACGGGATCTCCCGTGTACAGGTCCGCGTCTCGCGCCGCGAACCTGGGCCGTACCCGACTGACACCCCTCCCCCTCCTTTCCGACGCGCCCGAATCCGACGTGGACTTTCGTGCGGTGATCGCCGACGCCACTGCGCGTTCCGTGCGTGCGTCCGGGAACGTCAGACCTATTCCGATCCGCGAACGACGGACGGACACTGTGATCCCCGGCACCGACGAGTACGGCGTCGACGTCTCGATCGACGAGTCGGCCGTCGAGCGGCTGCTCGATGTCGGCCCGTCGGACGTCGACCCCGCCGGGGAACTGACCTTCGCGCGCAACGTCTTCGTGCCGCTGACGACCGCCTGCCGGTACACCTGCACCTACTGCACCTACTACGATCCGCCCGGACAGGCGACGCTCATGTCCCCCGAGGAGGTTCGCGAGGTGGTCGCGACGGGCGCCGACGCCGGGTGTACGGAGGCCCTCTTCACGTTCGGTGACGACCCCGACGACCGCTACACCGCCGTCCACGACCAGCTCGACGAGTGGGGCCACGACTCGATCCACACCTACCTCCGTGAGGTCTGTGAGATCGCCTTAGAGGAGGGGTTGCTCCCCCACGCAAACCCCGGCGACCAGACCCGCGAGCAGATGGCCGAAGTCGCCGATGTCAACGCCAGCATGGGCGTGATGCTGGAGACGACGGCCGACGTCCAGGCTCACGGCGGTCCGCGGGCGAAAAACCCCGGCCAGCGTCTCCACACCATCCGCACCGCGGGCGAACTCGGCGTCCCCTTTACGACCGGGATCCTCGTCGGCATCGGCGAGGACCCGTATCACCGCGCCGAGAGCCTGCTGGCCATCGCCGAGTTACACGACCGCTACGACCACGTCCAGGAAGTCATAATCCAGCCGGTCCGGGAGAACGAGCGCTGGCAGAACGGGTCGCCCGACGTCGACACGCTCCGACAAGTCGTCGCGATGGCCCGCGCCGCCCTGCCCGAGGAGGTGTCCGTCCAGGTGCCCCCGAACCTCGCCCCCGTCCGGGACGTGCTCGACTGTGGGGTCGACGACCTGGGCGGCGTCTCGCCCGTGACCGACGACCACGTCAACCCCGACTACGCGTGGCCCGCGCTGCGCGAACTCGAGGACATCGCCGACTACGCGGGCGTCCCACTCCGCGAGCGCCTGCCCGTCTACGAGCGGTTCCTGCCGCCGTCCCTCCGCAGCGAGGGCGTCGCCCCCGCCGATCCGCCAGCCGAGGCCGACGACTGGATCTCGCCGCGGATCGAGCGGGCTATCGACGGCGGCGACGAGGCCGGGCGGCGGTACCGCGCGGTGCTGGAGTCGGCGGCGGACTGATCACGGCGGTCGACGAACCGGGTCACTTCGCGGCGTCGCGCTCGCGTTCCCCATCGCCGCGCCTCTCACTACCAGCGTCGCGTCCGTCGGTGCGGGCACTCGCCACACCCGCGGGCGAGCCGTCCGGGGTAGTCTCGGTGTCGTCGTCGCCGTCGTCCGTCCGGGCGCCCCCGAACTCCAGCGCCATCGGGCGCGCGATCCGACGGGCGACCCCCGAGAGCCACTCGCGGGCGCGCTCCCACCGGGTCGGGTCCGGCGCGTCGTGCAGTTCGCTCCCGCGTTCGACGACGGCGCCGCGCTCGAGGAGGCGCCGGACGGCCGCGTCCACGTCGGCGGTGTCGGCCGCCAGTCCGTCGCGGAGTTCGCGCCGCGTGCGGGGGCGTTCTCTGATGGACTCGTGGACCCGGCGAGCCACGTAGTCGCGGTACACCTCGCGGCCGTCGGTGTCGTCGGCGTCGGCGGCCAGTCCCTCGTGGCGGGCGGTCTGGACGGCGTCGAGGACGAACCAGAGTCCGACCGCGAGGAAGGCCGCCGCGGCCCACGCCGGGCCGCCGTCCAGCGCGATCAGAGCGGTGCCGCCGACGACGGCGACGGCGCCGAGTGACGCGTGCGTGAGCGACGAGCGCAGGTCGTAGGCGTCCTCGGCGGCGTCGGCGAGACCGAGGACGGCCCCCATCGCGGCGCTGGCGGCCAGCTGGGTGACGGGGATACCGAGCAGGTAGTGCAGTCCCGCGAAGACGGCGAGCGTGAGCCCGACGGTCCGGGCGCTCAGGCGGTCGCGGAGGGCGTCGCGGAGGGCGGTCATCATGTGGTGTCGTACTGGAGGTCTGTCTGCTCGTTTTCGTCACGACCGACCGGGCTGTCTGTATCCGGAACGCCACCCGTCGCGTCCGGGTTGGCGACCGGGATGGAGTCGGTCGCAGACGGGAACTCGTCGGTTTCGCTGCACTTCGATCTCTCCCGATCAGTTCCGTCGAATTCGAGTGCGACCGGTCGGGCGATGCGGCGGGCGACACCGGAGAGCCACTTGCGACCCCGCTCGTGCCATCCTGGCTCGGGCGCGTCGTGGAACTCGGCCCCGCGCTTGCGAACGGCACTGCGTTCGCGGAGTGTGTGGAGCGCCGCGTCGACGGCCGCCGGGTCCGCCGTCGACTCGGCGCGGAGTTCTCGGCGGGTCCGGGGCCGCTCCCGGATCCGCTCGTGGAGCCGTTCTGCGGTGTGTTCGTGGGCTTTCCGCGTCGATTCCGCGTCGTCTGCCGGCGGAACGCCGTGGCGCGCCGACTGGACGGCGTCGAGGAGGGACCACCCACCCGCCGCGAGGAACCCAGCGCCGAGCACGGATCGGCCGCCGGTGAACAGGAGTCCACCGACGACGAGCGATACCGCTCCGCCCAGCGCGGTCGAGAGCGGCGGATCGGGAGCGAGCGCCCCGCGTTCGACGCCCAGCGCGGTGAGCGCGACGAATCCGAGTGTCACCGCCGCGGCGACCGCTGCTACCTCCGTGAGCGGATTGCCGAGCAGGGCGGCCACGCCCGCGGACACGGCGGCCGTTTTGACGGACTCGGGCAGTCGGTCGCGGAACCGATCGAGCGTCCCCGTCATCGACCGGCCGTTCGGAGGGAAAACATGTAAATCGAACGTCTCGACGGAGCCGCCCCATCAGTCGTCGGCCGTCGACGGGTCGGCTGTCCCCGAGACGTCCTCGGGGTCGATCAGCGGCGTCCCGTCGGCCTCCGGGCCGAGTTCGGGGCCGTGCGGGCCGTCGTCGGGGTCGATCCGGCGGCGCTGGCGGTAGTCCGTCGAGCGCTCGACCGGGACGCGGCCGATGGCGTCGATCATCTCGACGTACTGGTCGAAGGATCTGTACTCGCCGTAGCCGCCGCCGGCGCGCTTGGTGATCTCCTCGGAGAGGATCGTTCCCATGAAGTCGTCGGCGCCACAGGAGAGCATCTTCAGGCCCTGCTCGTCGCCGTATTTCACCCACGACGACTGGATGTGCTCGACGTTGTCGAGGAACAGGCGGGAGACGGCGATCAGCAGTTCGTCCTCGTGGGTGGTCGCACCGGCGTCGACCATCCCCTCCTCGTGGAGCGGTGTGTTCTGGTGGACGAAGGAGAGGGGGACGAACTCGGTGATCGCGCCCGTCCGTTCCTGCAGTTCACGGATGCGTTTCAGGTGCAACACCCGGTGCATCTCGTTGTCGACGTGGCCGTACATGATCGTCGACGTGACGTCGAGACCGACGGTCGCGGCGGCCTCCATCGCCTCGAGCCACTCGTCGGTGCCGATCTTGCCGGGACAGATCACGTCGCGGACCTCGTCGACGAGGATCTCGGCCGCGGTGCCGGGCACCGAATCCAGCCCCGCCTCCTGCAGGCGGCCGTACACCTCCTCGTAGGACCACTCTGTCCCGCGGCGGGCGTGGTAGGCCTCCTCCGGGGTCATCGAGTGGACGTGGACGCCGCCGACGTCCATCGCCGCGATCTGTTCGCAGTAGGTGCCCGGATCGACGTCGTACTCGGCGGGCGGGCGGTAGTTCAGGTCGCCGCGGTCGCTCGATTCGAGGATCTCGCGGTGTTCCTCGTCCAGGGCGAACGCCGGGTGGAGTCCCGAGACGGACGTGACCTCGTAGATACCCCGTTCGACGGCCCCGCGGACGATCTCGCGGGACTCGGCCGGGCGCTTGGTGAACCCGCCGTGATCGGCGTCGTTGGCCGACCGGAACTGCTCGGAGCGGTCCTTGAAGTTACAGAATAGACAGCCGGTGTTGCAGGCCGTCGTGACGTTGTTGTTGAGGTTGGCGACGAACGTGACTTCGTCGCCGACCACCTCGGCGCGCCGACGGTCGGCTGCTTCGAGGACGAGTTCTTTCCGCTGCCGGTCGATGCCGCGCCGATCGGTGCCCGTCGTCAGTAGTTCGACGCCGTCGGCGACGGTCAGGCGATCGCCGTCCCGCGCCTTCGCGAGGGCGTTCTCGAAGGACTGGTCGGTCGCGGGCGTGTGCTCGAACCCGAACCGATCGCGAGGGACGTTCGCGGTCGCCTGTGGGGCGTCTGCCATTGACGCGCGCTACGCGAATCGGCGGTAAAAACGTGGTGGTAACGGATCACACGCCCGCTATCGGTGACGCCCCGTCACCTCGATTCCTTCCGGTTCAGACGCGTCGCCACCGCCGACGGCGGCCCAGTTTCGGATACTGATGACGGCGGGACAAGCGTTAACACCGTGTGTCCGAAGCGTTCTGGACGATGAGTAGCAACAGGCGCGCGTATCTGGCGGTGTTGCTCGGTGTCGCGGGCGTACTGGCCGCGATCGTCCTCTACGACGTGTACGCCGACTGGATCCTGGAGGGGAAGCCGCTGGAGCTGACGCTACTGGAAAACGCGCTGCCGCTGTTGTTGCTGGTTGGACTCGCTGTCGCACTGTCACAGGTTCGGGATCGCGGCGACCGGTTCCTCTCGGTCGTCACGACGCGGACGCTCGCGGGCGTGTTCGGGACGCTCGCCATCGCGGGATGGGTACTGGGACTCCAGACTCTCCAGGGGGAACTCAAGCCGCTGGTCGCAGTGACACACATCGCCATCGGCGGCGCCGTCGCGGGCGTACTCATCGGCTACAACACGGCCGCAGTGACCGAGGCGCGGTCGGCGGCCCAACAGGAGAAACGGCGCTGGGAGTCGCTGTTCCAGAACGCCCCTGCCGAGATCGCCGACGTCTCCATCGCGGGCGACGACCACGAGATCCGCGCGGCCAACGACGCGTTCCGCGAGCGGTTCGACACCGACGGCGAAGGCGTCGCGCTCTACGAGGTTCTCCCGTTCGACGAGGCGACGCGCGCCGAGATCACCGACCGGGTCCAGGACGGCGCGGTGTACACCACCCGGACGACCGTCGAGCAGTCCGGCGACCAGCGCCACTATCAGGTCCGGTTCGTCCCCTACACGCGCGACGATCAACACCGGTTCTACGCCGTGTTGACCGACGTGACCGATCTCAAGGAGACCCAGACCGAACTGGAGGAGACTGTCGACCGACTGGAACGATCCAACGAGCGCCTTCAGGAGTTCGCCTACGTCGCGTCCCACGACCTCCAGGAACCCCTGCGGATGGTGGCGAGCTACGTCGACCTGCTGGCCAGCGAGTACGAGGGACAACTCGACGAGGAGGCCGACGAGTACATCGAGTACGCCGTCGACGGCGCCGAGCGAATGCAGGACATGATCGACGCGTTGCTGGAGTACTCGCGGGTCAAGACCCAGGCCGAGGCGTTCGAGGCCGTCGACGCCGACGCCGTCCTCGACGAGGTCCTTCAGGATCTGGAAGTGCTGATCGCCGAGTACGACGCCACCGTCGAGCGCGGCGACCTCCCGGTCGTCGAGGCCGACGGCGACCAGCTGGGACAGGTCCTCCAGAACCTTCTCAAGAACGCGATCGAACACGGGGGCGTCGCCGACGGCCCGCCGACCGTCTCCGTGACCGCGACCGACGTCGGCGACGCCCACCGGTTCTCGGTCGGCGACGACGGCCCGGGGATCCCGCCCGAACAGCAGTCCGACGTCTTCGAGATCTTCGAACACGGCGGCACCGAGGACAGTGGCACCGGAATCGGTCTGGCTGTCTGTGAGCGGATCGTCGACCGGCACGACGGGGATATCTGGGTCGAATCGACCGAGGGAGAGGGCGCGACGTTTCATTTCACAATCCCGAAATGATGGGGGCAACAGTCAACTACGGGGGCCCAATAGAGAGGTAGTATGGGTTCGCGCTCGCGGGAGCCGGTCGAACTACTGCTCGCCGAGGACAACCCGGGCGACGTGAAACTCACCCGGAAGGCCCTCGAACAGGGTGGTCTGACGAACAATCTCCACGTCGTCGAAGACGGCGTCGAGGCGATGGCATACCTCCGACAGGAAGACGACTACGCCGACGCACCTCGACCCGACCTGATTCTGCTGGATCTGAACATGCCCCGGATGGACGGTCGCGAGGTGCTCGAAGCGATCAAAGACGACGCCGACCTCCGGCGGATCCCGGTGGTCGTGCTCACCAGTTCGGAGGCCGAGGAGGACATCGTCAAGTCCTACGAGATGCACGCCAACGCCTACCTGACCAAGCCGGTCGACTTCAACGGCTTCCTCGAGATCGTCGACTCGCTGGAGGAGTTCTGGCTCGAACTGGTCCGGCTCCCGCCGAGTGACGATGGGTGACGAGGACGCGCTCCGGGTGTTGCTCGTCGAGGACAACGACGGCGACGCGCGACTCATCGAGGCGTACCTCGACCGGATCGATCCGGCGCTGGTCCCCGCAGAGGTCGATCTGACTCGGGTCGGAACACTGTCGGCCGCGTTCGACTGCGTGGCCGGTGACGACCCCGAGACGCCCGGCCCGGACCTGCTGTTGCTCGATCTGGGGCTGCCCGAGAGCACGGGCGTCGACACGCTCGACCGCGCGTTCGACCGGATCGAGTCGGTCCCGGTCGTGGTCCTCACCGGTCTGGACGACACGGACACGGCCGTCGAGGCTATCCAGGCGGGAGCACAGGACTACCTCAACAAAGACGAACTCGACGAGGAGACGTTCGGGCGGACGGTCAGGTACGCTATCGAGCGCAAGAAACGCGAGCGGGAACTGCGCGAGCGCACACAACAACTCGAAGTCCTCACCCGGATCATGCGCCACGACATCAGAAACGACGTGACCATCATCCGCGGCCTCGCCGAACAGGTCCGCGAGACCGAATCGCTCAGCGACGAGGGCCGGGAGTATCTCCAGCGAGTCGTCGACGCCAGCACCCACGTGACGGAGTTGATCGCCTCCGCTCGGGACTTCGTCGACTCGATCGTCGGCGAGAGCAACCCGGACCCGGTCCCGGTATCGCTGGCGACGATCCTCTCCGAGGAACTCGAGAAAGCCGAGACATCCTACGACGACGCGGTCTTCGCGGTCGAGGGGGAGATCCCCCGTGTCGCGGTGCTGGCCGACGAGATGCTCTCGTCGGTGTTCCGGAACCTCCTGAACAACGCCGTCCAGCACAACGATCGGGAGACGCCCCGGATCACCGTGAGTACGACCCAGTCCGGCGGGACCGTCGCGGTCCGCATCGCCGACAACGGCCCCGGCATCCCGGACACGCGAGAAGCAGATATCTTCGGTCAGGGGGAGAAGGGGCTGGCCAGCGAGGGAACCGGGATCGGCCTCTACCTCGTGTCGACGCTGGTCGACCGCTACGGCGGTGACGTCCGTGTCGAGGACAACGATCCGCGGGGCGCCGTCTTCGTGATCGAACTCCAGACGGCGTAGCGACGGCTCTACAGCCGCCCACTCGCGTTCACTCGCCGGTATCGCGAGTGAGAAACGTCTTTGTACCGGCCGCGCTACCCATCGGCAATGACGTCCGTGAAGGACTTCCGGGTCGAGGTCAACGCCTCACCGGAGACGCTCGGCCGCGGCGCGTTCGTCTTTACCGACGACTACTCGGTGTTCGACTGGGGGAAGATGCCCGACGAGATCCCCGACAAGGGCGCTTCGCTGTGTACGATGGGTGCGTACAACTTCGAGACGCTCGAATCCGCGGGGATCCCGACCCACTACGGGGGCGTCCGGACGCCCGAGATCGAGGCGACTGTCTCGCTCGACGCGGCGATAGACGCCGGGACCGCCCCTCGGGAGATGGTGATCGAACTCACGCAGGTTCCGGACCTCCCCTTCCGCGGTCGGGACGTGGACGACCCCAGCGGCTACGACTACGGCGCGTACCACGACGAGGCGGGCGAGAACTTCCTCGTCCCCCTCGAGATCGTGTTCCGAAATCGCGTCCCCGTCGGGTCGTCGCTCCGCTCGCGGACCGACCCCGCGGACCACGGCCTCGATTACGACACGTGGCCCGACGAGGCCGTCGATCTCGAAGACCCGATCGTCGAGTTCTCCACCAAGTACGAACAACAGGACCGCTATCTCTCCCGCGCGGCGGCCGACCGGATCGCTGGCGTCGCCGACATCGAGGACCTCGAATCGGTCGCCCGCGAGGTCAACGATCTGGTGACCGAGCAGGCCACCGATGCCGACCTCGTTCACGAGGACGGCAAGATCGAGTGTCTCTACTACCGGGGCGAGATCCGCGTCGCCGACGTAGTCGGAACCTTCGACGAGAACCGCTTCTCCTACGACGGCCAGCAGGTCTCCAAGGAGGTCATCCGCCAGTACCACAAGCGCACCCAGTCGGAGTGGGTCGCAGCCGTCAGCGCGGCCAAAGACGAGGCCGACGAGCGCGGTGTCGCCGACTGGAAGTCCCTCTGTGACCACGAGCCAGACCCCCTCGACGACGACGTGATCGGGATCGCCCGCGATCTCTACTGTGCGGGGACCAACGCCTACGTCGGCCGTAACGCCTTCGACGCGCCGTCGCTGACCGAGGCGGTCGAGGCTGTGCGGTCGTTGTAGGCCGTTCTCCGGCACTCCCGAGAGTTCAAGTACGAATCCGGGACCACGCCCGGGTATGCGCTGAGAACTGCCCCGTGACGGTCCGCGGGTGTGCGACCGCCCGTCGCGGGACTCCCGTGGTCGCCTGTTCGCTCACCGTGTCGCCGATCAGTCGTCGGTCCCTGCTCCGGCCTGCTCGCCGGTCCCCTCTTCCTGGTCGGCGACGATCTCGCCGAGGCCGTCGATCGGCCGGTCGGGGTTTGCCTGATCGAGATCCTCCGGTGCACCCAGTTGTGCCTCTGTCTCTTCGGGGTCCCGGAGTCGCGTCCGGCCGCGGTGGACGGCCACTTCGTCGTTGAGGTGGAGGTCGATCGCCTCGAGCAGCGCTTCGGCCTCGAGAGGCTGACCGATCCGCTGGAGTTCCTCCTCGGTAGCCTGGTCGGGGACGTTGAACGCTCGCTGGGTGATGATCGGTCCCTGATCGAGGTCGGTCGTCACGTAGTGGGCGGTGACACCGGCGATCCGAACGCCCTCTTCGATCGCCTGCATGTACGCCGAAGCGCCCGGGAACGACGGGAGGAGTGACGGGTGGACGTTGATGATCCGGCTCTCGTACCGGAAGACGACGTCCGGACTGAGGATCCGCATATACCGCGCGAGCACGACCAGGTCGGCGTCGTACTCCGCCAGCAACTCCAGGAGTTCCTCCTCGTCGGGGGTCCCCTTCTCGTCCCCGATATCGTGGAAGGGGACGTCGTACTTCGCGGCCAGCGGTTCCAGTTCGGAGTGGTTGCCGATCACGACGGAGATATCGGCACCGAGATCCCCGCTGGCCCACGCCTCGAAGATCGCCTCGAGGCAGTGTGACTCCTTGGTCACGAGGACGGCGATCTGCTGGGTCTCCCGGTCGGCGGGGAACCGGACCTGCACGTCGACACCCAGGTCGTCGCCCAGGTCGTGGAGATCATCCCGAAGCGTCTCCTCCCGGCAGACCATCTCGTCGGTGTCGACCCGCATCGTCATCCGGAAGACGCCCTCGCGGACGGCCTGATCGAGGTCCTCGATGTTGATGTTGCGCTCGAAGAGCATCGAGGTGATCTCCGCGATCAACCCCGTGTCGTCGTCGCCGACGACGATAATCTCGGTGAGGTCGCGCGTCACGTCTCACACCTCCGGCGCTCTGTCCGCATGTAGACGGCGTCGGAACTCATTCGATCGATGATGGACCGTCCGTCGTCTAAAGCCTTCTTGTTGGGATAGATCCGACGCTCGCGGCCGTACGGACCGTTATCAGAATCCACAACGCACACACGGCGCTTATGATGGTGGGGAGCGTATGGCTGTCAAAGACCACCATGGCGGGAGTGACTGTGTTGTGCGTCGATCCCGACGACGACGAGCGCGTGGCGACGCGTGAGGCCTTCGACGTGACCGAGACGGAAACCGTCGAAGCGGCGACGCTCGAAGCGGCCGTCGAGGCGTTGCGGGCGGAGCGCGTCGACTGTGTCGTCACCGAGTACCATCTCCCGGACGGGACCGGACTAGATCTCGCCGCGGAACTCCGGGAGACGGCGCCTGACACCCCGCTCGTGTTGTTTACCGACGCGTCCCCCTCCCACATCGAGACCGGGGGGTACGAAGACCTGATCGTCGAGTACCTCCCCAAAGACATGCCGGAGTCACGCGCTTCGCTCGTCCGACTGGCGGGCAATCTGGTCGAGCAACGCGCGCAGGTCGGGTACCCGCTCCCGTCCGACGAAGACGAACGACTCGCCGCTCTGGAGCAGTACGACGTGTCCGGCCTGGAGGCGGTCGACACCTTCGATCGACTGACCGACCTCGCAGCCAGACACTTCGACGTGCCGGTCGCGTTCGTGGGTCTGGTCGACGCACACGAGGAGCGGTTCCTCGCCTGCCAGGGAGCCAACTGGGAGACGCTCGAACGGGAGAACACCATCTGTACCCACACCATCCTCGAAGACGAGGTGTTCGTCGTCGAGGATACGCGCGCCGACGAGCGGTTCGCCGACAACGAGGAACTCGCCAGGCGGGAGATCCGGTTCTACGCTGGCGCCCCACTCAGAACACGACAGGGTGCCGCGATCGGTGCGTTCTGTCTGATCGACGACGAACCCCGCTCGTTCTCCGAAGCGGACCGGCACGTACTCGAACAGTTCGGTGACGAGGCCATGGAGCAACTGGAACTCCGGCGGCGGCTGGCCGACCGTGAACAGCCCACCGAGTCGACGACGGGAGGCGACCGATGAGCGTCCAGAAGCCCGTGTACGGGTTCGGTGACTTGCCACTCGCCGACGTCGACTCGGGAACCAACATCCTCGTAACCGGTCCGGCGCTGGGCGGGATCCGGACACTGGTGATGCGGATGCTTCTGTGCCGTCGGTCCGACGAGGGGGCGCTGTTCATCGCGGCGGACACGGACGGTCAAAAGACGCTCTCCGATTACGAGGCTGCTGGCGGCGCCGTCGACCCGCGACGGGTCGGCGTCGTCGACTGTACCGAGGAGGGCACGGCCGACGAGTCACACAACGTCGTCTCCGTCGGCAGTCCGAGCGATCTGACCGGCGTCGGTATCGAGTTCTCGAACCTCTACGAACGGCTGGTCGCGGGCGGTGCAACGAACGTTCGGACGGGCGTCTACACCCTCGGTCCGTTCGTCATGTACGCCGACGCCAAGACGGTCTATCGGTTCCTCCACACGCTGACCGGGCGCATCCGCACGGCCGACGGACTGGGCGTCTGTGCGATCGATCCCGGGACGGTCGACCGGCAGACCCTCTCGTCGCTCGCACAGGCCTTCGACGGCCGCCTCGAACTCGCTCGCGAGGACGAGGAGATCCGGGTCAGGACGGCAGGTCTCGCCGACCAGCCCGACGGCTGGCGACCGATCGACCTCTGAAAGGCGGTCGCACCTGACCGGCGCGGGCGGCCGCCGACAGTATCACAAGAGTTTTCGACGGCGGCCACCCGATCACAGGCAATGACAGCCTACACCGCGACGGTCGAGGTGCGACTGAAGACCGGCGTCCTCGACCCCGAAGCGGAGACGACTCAGCGTGCACTCGAACGCCTCGGGTTCGAGCTCTCGGACCTGCGGTCGGCCGATCACTTCGAGGTCGACCTCGACGCCGAGTCGGCCGACGACGCCCGCGAACGCGCCGACGAGATGGCCGAGCGCCTGCTCGCGAACCCGACCATCCACGACTACGAGGTCAGCGTCGAGGAACGATGACCGTAGCCGTGATCCGGTTCGGCGGGAGCAACTGCGACCGCGACACCGTCCAGGCGCTGACGAGCATGGGCATCGACGCCGAACTCGTCTGGCACGAGGACGGCCTCCCCGAAGACGCGACGGGCGTCGTCATCCCCGGTGGGTTCTCCTACGGCGACTACCTCCGGGCCGGGGCGATGGCTGCCCGCTCGCCGATCATGACCGAGGTGCGGGACGCCGCCGAGACCGGAACGCCGGTGCTTGGCATCTGTAACGGCGCTCAGATCGGCTGTGAGTCCGCGCTCACGCCCGGCGCGTTCACCACCAACGAGAGCGCCCGCTTCCAGTGTGAGCACGTCCATCTGCGCGTCGAGAACGCCGATACCCCCTGGACCGAACGTTACGAAGAGGGCGAAGTCGTCGAGTTCCCCATCGCTCACGGCGAGGGCCGCTTCGAGATCGGCGACGACGAACTCGACGAACTCGAAGCCGACGATCGGATCCTCTTCAAGTACTGTGACGCCGAGGGAACGGTCACCCCGGAGGCCAATCCGAACGGCTCGAAACACAGCGTCGCGGGCGTCCTCGGTGACGACGACACCGTCGCGGTGCTGATGCCCCACCCCGAGCGCGTCTCGCTGGCCGACATCGGCCCGACCGACGGGCAGGGCGTCCTGCGGGCGTTCGAAGCCTGACGGTGGTGTCTTTGTACCCGGGACCTCAATTGAAACCGGAACAATCAAATTCTTGATTGACACACCGCCCGTTAGAGGTCCCCACACATGTCGACGCCAGTCGTGCAGGTCTCGGACCTGCGGAAACGTTACGGCGACGTACAGGCACTCGACGGCGTCTCATTCGAGGTGTCGGCTGGCGAGATATTCGGCCTCGTCGGCCCGAACGGCGCCGGGAAGACCACGACGCTTCGGACGCTCGCGACGCTGTTGAACAAGAACGGCGGCACTGTCGAGGTGGCGGGCCACGACGTCGAGACGGAACCCGATGCGGTCCGGGGGTCGATGCGGTACCTTCCGGAGGACGCCGGTGCCTACGACTCGATGAGCGGTCGCGCCTTTCTGGAGTTCATCGCCGACTTCTACGCACAGGGCGACGAGGCGGCGGCGATGGTCGACCGCGGTGTCGAAATCGCCGATCTGGACGAGCGCATCGCGGACAAGACCAGCGAGTACAGCAAGGGGATGACCCGGAAAATCCTCCTCGGGAGCGCGCTGATGACCGATCCCGACCTCGCGATCCTCGACGAACCGACCTCCGGACTGGACGTCCAGAACGCCCGGTCGGTCCGCGAGGTCATCAAGTCGTTCCCCGACGCGGAGAGTTCGATCCTGCTGTCCTCGCACAACATGCTCGAAGTCGAGTACCTCTGTGACCGGGTAGGGTTGCTCAACGACGGCGTGATCGTCTCGACCGGGACGCCCGACGAACTGATGGCCGAGCACGGCGTCGCGAACCTCGAAGACGTGTTCATGGAGGTGGTGGCGTGATCCACCGCTGTCGCCGCCGGTTCCAGGAGGTGATCGCATGAGACCGTTCACGCGGCTGATCTGGAAGGAGGCGCGCGAACTCCTGCGCCCGCAGTACATCCTGCCGATCCTGATGTTACCGCTGATCTTCATCGCGATGGGGCAGGGCTTCGGCGGCATCGAAGACCAGCTCAACCAGCGGCCGACGGTCGGCGTCGTCGACGGTGACGACGGCCAGTACGGCGACACGGTCGTCGAGACGCTCCGGGAACGGGCCGACGTGGCCTACCACACGAACGGGACTGGGTCCGACGGGGCGGTACGCGCGGCGCTCAACGAGACGACCGCCGCGGGCGGGAACGCGGTGCTCGTGATACCGGAGAACTTCACCGAGCGGATACAGTCCGATCGACGGGGGCTGGTCCACCTCTACACGAACGTCGAGAGCGTCAGCATCGTCGGCATCGCCAGTTCCGCGCAGGTCGAGGGGCTGCTCTCCGAGGCGAGTCACAACGTCACCGTCGCCGCGACGGGGGCCAGCGAGGTGCAACTCGACCCCATCGAGCGCGACCACACCACCTTCGTCAAGGGCGAGCGCATCGACGCCCCGCCGGCGACCATCTCGACGGCCTTCACCTCGCAGTTCATCTTCGTCCCGATCATCATCATGCTCGCCATCGTCTTCTCCGGGCAGATGGTGATGAACTCGATGGCAAGCGAGAAGGAGAGCAAGACTCTCGAGACGCTGCTCTCGATGCCGATACCCCGCCGTCAGATCGTCGCCTCGAAACTCGTCGGCGGGTCGGTGATCGGCCTGCTCGCGGCGGCGCTGTACACCGGCGGCATCGCCTTCAGCCAGCTCTCGATCGGGACCGCCGGGAGCTCGGCCATCTCGCTGTCCGGCACGGACTACCTGCTGGTCGGCGTCTCGCTGTTTTTCGCGCTGGTCGGGACCCTCGCGGTGGCACTGGCGCTGGGCATCTTCGCCGACAGCCAGCAGGGCGCTCAGATGCTCCTGCTCCCGCTGTCGGGGTTGGCCATCGTCCCGATGTTCGCGACGATGTTCACCGACGTCGACGCCCTGGGCCCGCTCGCGAGCGGGCTGTTGCTCGCCATCCCGTTCACCCACCCGATCATCGCCCCGAAGCGACTCCTGTTCGACGACGTGGGGCTGGTCGTCGCCGGGATCGGCTACGTCTTCCTCTTCGCCGTCGCCGCGGTGGTCCTGGTGATCAAACTCTTCGAGTCCGACCGCCCGATCACCGGCGACGCAGGGTGGCTCGACCGGGTGGTCCAACTCGTCCAGCGCTGAGACCGGCCGACGCATTTTCTCGACGCCGCCGTCGCTCGTCGACTACCAAAGGGGTACGAAAGGGAGGGGTCCGTGGAGCGTGTGACACTGGGGTCTCCAGGGGCCCCTACGAGATTGTTCTATCCCACTGGTACTAAAAGTCCGCGGTACCGTAGTGAAAGTGTAATCGCAAGACGTAGTGGGGACTATCTCGGTCGAAACGGACCCGGGTCGAATTATCGATTTCTGTTACCGGCAATCGGTGCAGCGGCCCCCGGTTCGGAGCGGTCTGTACCCGCGGTGAACTGGTCGTTCGGCCGAGAGCCCGGTCGGCGGTCGGTTCCGTCGCTGATAATGCCCGCTCGTCTACCAAATACAGGCAGTCCGTAACTCGCAAAACGCTCGACCGGGCGCAGTCGGTGCTGGCCCGCCACGCTCGCTCACCGTGCCAGTGGCAGCGAGTAGGTCCGCTCGCGTTCGACGACGGCCTCCCACGTCCGCTCGCACTCACAGGAGACCTGCTCGAAGACAGCAGGGTCCTGGCGCTCGTCGAAGTCCTTGATGGCTCGCTGGACGGTGTCGTCGCAGTCCCCGCAGTTGTGCGGGCCGCGGTCGGAGCCGTGGCCGACGGGGTCGGAGACGACGATGGCGTCGGCGTCGGCGGTCGCTTCGAGGATCTCGCACACCGACCAGAGCCACGGCGGCCGGTAGCCGCTGTCGTGGTAGAGGTCCTCGACCATCGTGTACCGCTGGACGTTCGTGGGATTCATCGAGACGGTGTGACACCCCGCCACGTCGGCACAGCGCCGGATGGATTGTTTCATGTCCTCGATGGCCTCGGCCTCCGAGAGGAAGGGCGGCTTGCAGAGCAAGTAGGCCTTCACGCCCGCGCCCGGGCCATCGGCGTCTGCGTCGGCGTCGGTCGCATCGGCCTCTTCCCCGCTCTCGCCCTCACCGGCCGCACTCGCCGCGCGGGCCTCGGCGCAAGCGTCCTCGAAGTCGGCGAAATCGAAGTACTTGTTGATGCAGTCGTGACGGACCCGGTCGGTCGCGGTTTCGAGACCGATCGCAACGTCCGTCTCCAGACCTCTGTCCACGAACTCCCGGATCTTCTCGCGGTCGACGAAGTCGGGCAGGGACTCGACGACGATGCGATCCCGGTCGGCGAACGTGTCGGCGATGGCCCGGCGCGTCTCGGCGGGCACCTCGCGCTCGTCGAGGAAGGATCCGGAGGTGTAGATCTTGATGAGGTCCGCGGGGTCGTCGGCCTCTTCCTGTTCGTGTTCGAGACACGAATCGATCTGTGCCATCAGATCCTCGTGGGGGACAGAGCCGCCCTCGACGGACTCAGCGACGTACCCGCACATCGTACAGCCCCCGGCGCGGGCCCAGCGACAGCCGCCGGTATTTAAGATGATCGTCAGCGAGTCGACGAAGCCGTCGGGGGTGTTGTCCTCGTCGAGCCACACCCGCGTGGGCTCTCGCGGGTCGTAGCTGGCGTCGTTGCGCGAGCGCACCTCGCGCATCACCTTGTTGTGGGCGTCCATGCCCTTGCCCTGCTCGTAGACCTCCGGACTGGGCTGGCTCATTGGGACTGGGTACCGGATACGCGGCTAAAACCCCATCGGAGACTAGTAGCTCACGCACCCGCCGTTTACGCCACAACGGAGCCGCAAAACAGCATGAAAGCCCCGAGGCGTTCGACTCGGGGGACTCGCTGTGCTCCTCACTCACTACGTTCGCTTCGGTGCTTGCTTCGTCCGCCTTCGCCGAACGCCGCGCCCCTTTCAGTCCCGCCCGCTTCGTCTGATCGGCTGGTAATCAGCGCCGGACTCAGGTCTCCTCGACGTGGCGGACCTGACTCGCGATCCCACGGCTGGACCGGACCATCTCGGGGCCGGACATCTGCGCGCGGCCGACGCCGAAGGCGCTGGGGCCCTCGATGACCACGTCGTCGCCGACGCGGATGTCGTCGCTGGCATCGACGACACCCGGCGCGAGGACGCTCCCGTGGGGGACGAAGTCGTCGATCTCGACGCGCTTGACCGGCACGCCGCTGTCGACCCACCGGCGGGCGCCCGCGACGGTCATCGAGAGGACGCCGTACTGGCGGACGACCGTCGCGAGTTGCTCGCCGTCGTCGTCGTGGGCCTGTAGCCCCGGGTAACTCCCCCGGACGGTCATCTCGTCGAACAGTTCGTCGCCAGCGCCCGCGCCGAACTGGTAGTCGGCGATGGCCTTGATCGTGTTGTGCTGGCGCTCGCGCTTGCCGTACTTGAGTTCGCCCGACAGTTCCGAGGCGAGGTTTCCGAGCGATTCGGTCGTCGTCGGGTGGTCTTCGACGGTGTACGTAAAGTCGAGGCCGAGCGACTCCTCGACGCGTTCGGTGATGGGGCGGTAGTCCTCGGGGACGTGGGCGATGACCTCCGGGTAGTCGGTACCCTGGAGGTAGCGTTCGAGCACGTCGGCGACAAAGCCGATCTCGTTCGCGGACCACCGGCCGGTCACCACGGAGTCGTAGTGCTGGGCGGGGTAGGTGAGTTCGAGTTCCTGCGGGACGACGCCGATGGGCGAGGTCATCGACACTTTGTGGCCCTTGAACTGGATGGCGTCGTGGAACTGGCCGTGGCTCTGGGAACTGCTGTAGGGTTTGCCCGCCGAGCAGGGCACCAGCACGAGCGGGTTCGAGAAGCGGTTGGTGTACCGCTCGGTGACCCGCTGGGCGAAGCGCTGGATCTCGACGCGGCGGATGGTCTCCTCGCTGGCGGCGGTGATCTCGGCCCGGCGGACCAGCGGCGTCCGCTCTTCGAGGTGGGCGTACTGCTGGTCGAACCGCCGGAACGTGGCGGTTAGCCACTGCTCGTGGCGGGCCTGGCCTTCGAGGTAGTCCCGCAGGCGCCCGTCGCGGATGCGCCGGCGAGCGACGCGCAGGGCGGCCGCCAGGGCGTTGACGTTGTGCTCGGCGCAGTCCGCGCGGTCGAACGCTTCACGGGGCTGCTGGCAGGCCGGGCAGGCACAGGGGAGTTCGTCCAGGTCTTCGAGGAAGTGGTGGCCCTCCGCGGTGAGATAGCGGCCCTGCGTGCCGCGGATCACCGCGCGGTCGGCGTCGACGAGGTCCACGCCCGCGGAGACGAGCGTCGCGACGTTGGCGGGCGTGGCCACGCCGGGCAGGTACAGCGCCGAATCCGGCGGAATCGTCTCGCGGACGTGGATCAGCGCGTCGACGAACTTCCGGGCGTGGCCGACGAGATCGGAGCCGCCCGAGAGGACGTACGCGTCGGTGCCGTGGTCGGCGACCGTCTCGGCGGAGACGACGGCGGCGCTCGGGAAGTCCACGTCGGGGTAGTCGGGCGCGAACGCCTCCTGGACCTCCTCGGGGGTCCCCCCGGGAAACCCGCGGTGGGGGAGGACCGTCAGGTGGGCCTCGTCGCCTTCCGGGGCCTCGCGCTCGGCGGGCCAGCGACTCCCGGCGTCCCGGATGATCTGGCGTGCGGCGCCAGCCTCCGGTGGGTCGTCGGCCTCCGCGTCGGCTACGAGTGCGGGCGTCGTCAGCGGGTCTTCGAGGCGCAACTCGGCGATCCGCGCCGGGCCGTCGCGCTCGTGGACCTCGAAGTAGTCGGTCATATCTCCCCGGTCGTGGCCCGCACGAATGAGGGTATCGTCTCGAGGCGCTTCCGGACGTTCGTCCGGATACGCTCCACCGCCCACCCCGTTCCGGGATTGAAGTACGTCGGGGCCCTACTACCGGTGAGTCGATGACCGACGACATCCCGCGCGACCGGCCGATACTGCTGTTCGACGGGGTCTGTAACCTCTGCCACGGGACGGTGCAGTTCCTCATCGAACACGACCCCGAGGGCCGCCTGCGGTTCGCGTCGCTCCAGTCACCGGTCGGCAAACAGTTGTTGGCCGACGTCGGGCTCGACGCGGCATATCAGGACTCGGTGGTCCTGATCGACGGCGACGACTGCTACCGCAAGTCCGACGCCGCGCTCCGGGCGGCCCGTTATCTCGACACACCGCTGTCGCTGGGATCACACCTGGAGTTCGTCCCCCGATTCCTGCGCGACGGTGTCTACGACCTCGTCGCCGAGACCCGGTACGACGTCTTCGGGAAGCGCGACCGGTGTCTGATCCCGTCGCCCGATCTCGAAGACCGGTTTCTGGACGAGGGGATCGCACCGACCGGCGACGGGGCCGCGGCGGAGTAGCGGGTCGAGCAGACCGCTCACGAAGAACTACCGCTGGCGGAGGTTTTGGGTTTCGACGCTGTCGGGTACGCGCCCCAGCGCTGTCGCGGGCCAGTCGTCGTGTGCGAGCGTGAACGCCACGTCGGGGTGGCCCGAGACGAGGCGCGTGACTCCCTCGGCGGCCCGGTCGTAGGCGGCGGCGTCGAGGCGGTCGGGGAGCTGCGCGGTCAGCGGGTACGTGTCCGCCAGGTCCCGCGGGAACGGCCCGAACGGCGGTCGGACGCGCCACGTCTCGTCGAAGGCGTCCGAGACAGACCCCTCGGTCAGCAGGACCGAGTCGCCGTCGGGCGAGAGGCGGTCGAGGCGCTCGTGGTGGCGCCGGACCTCCGGGCGGCGCGCACTCTCCGCCGAGAGGTGGAAGAAGGTCTCCTTGGAGACGGGATCGGTCCGCTCTAGCTGGTCGGCGTGGTCCAGCAGGGCGCGGTAGCCGTCGAGCATGGCGGGGTGACTCCGGGCGCGGGCCTCGACCAGTTCCAGCAAGTTCCCCTGCCGGATGGCCTGTCGGATCGTCCGGATTTCGCCGAACGTGACGTGGAGGTTGTGCTCGGCGAGCAGGCGCTCGCGCTCCTCGTCGTCCTCGCTCCGGAGGTCCTCGGGGGTGTGTTCGACGCAGATCGGACAGGTGCAGGGGAACTCCTCGAGGTCTTCGAGGTGTCGGGTAGTCCGAACCGTCAGGTAGCGGTCGTCGCGCGCGTACAGGGCGTAGGCCGCCGAGTCGAACAGGTCACAGCCCAGCGCCACTGCGAGCGCGAACATCATGGGGTGTCCCGCGCCGAACAGGTGGACCGGGGCGTCGGCGCCGAGGCCGCGCTTGGCGGCCGCGACCACTTCGACGAGGTCGTCGTACCGGTACTCGTTCATCAGCGGCACCACGGCGCCGACCGGGAACACGTCTAGCCCCGATCCGTAGGCGTGGCGGCCAGCCGATTCGCGCAGGTCGGTGTAGGTCGACCCCTGGACGGGCGCGTTGACGAGCATGTCGCCCACGTCGACGTCGGCGGCCGTCGCGAGGCGGTCCTGCGTGGTCTGGAGTTCGGACTCGGCCTGCTCTCGGTCTGCGTCGGGCGGTGTCGGCACGTCGACCGGCGTTCCGACGTCCGAACCGATATCGTGCTGGAACTGGAGGATCTCGCGGGTCGTCACGTCGATCTCGCCGTACTCGGCGAGCTGGAAGGAGCCGGAGTCGGTCATGATCGCACCGGAGAAATCGTAGAGGTCGTGCAGCCCCTGTTCGAGGGCTGGCTCCCGGAGGTCCTCGCTCCCGTAGAGGACGTAGCCGTTCGTGATGAGCATCTCGGCGCCGAACTCGGATTCGAGGCGGGCCGGGGACACCGTCTGGAGGTGGGGGTTGATGACGGGCAAGAGCGCGGGCGTCCGGACGGTCGCGTCGGCCCGGGGGACTTCGAGTTCGCCCAGTCGCCCCGCCGCGTCGTATTCGGAGACCTCGAAGACGTGTCGCATTACCCGCCGTTGCCCGGCGGTCCGCCTAAGGGTTGTGTTCCGATCGCTCCTGTCGCCATGCCACCGGGCCCGGTTCGAGAGTTTCAAATTCGAAAAATAAAAATAGTAAAAACAGGTAACGTAGTCTCACTACACGCGGTGTGTGGGGTGTGGAAGTATGAAAATCGACAGACGAAAGACACTGATCGGACTCGGAACGCTCGCAAGTGGCAGTGGGATCCTCTTCGGAACGGGTGCGTTCACGCAGGTGACTGCGGAACGTAGCGTCAGCGCCTCGATCACGACGGACAGCAACGCTAACCTCGCACTGACTCCGGACAACAACAACATCACGACGACGTCGAACAGTCCGGGGAGCAGGCTCCAGGTCGACGTTAGCAGCCTCAACGAGAACGCGACGACCGTCTTCGGGTCGGTGTTCACTATCGATAACAACGGCGAGGACGGCGTCGGGATCCGGATCACGGCGTACGACGACTCCGATACGGACGTCACCGGCGGCGCGCTCACCTTTTCGAGCAACGCCAACGACCAGGACCTCACCTCGTTCCCGACCGCGTCGGGCGACGATCACAACCTCGACCCCGACGGCGGTAGCGACGAGACGGTCACCGTCGGTATCACGTTCGACGACAGGAACGGCGACCCGACGGGGGTCGACTACATCGAGATCGAGGCCAACGCCGACGAGTACCAGGGCTGATCGGGTCGCGGTCCTCTCCGTGATCCCGCCTGCACTCGCAGTGTGGTCACCGGCGGGTCCATCGAACCGTCTGCCCGGTGGCTCTCATACGGATTATTGTAGATCACTTCCGGATCGCGCCATTCCCGGGGTTGGCGCGTCCCGGTAAATCGCTACAATAATCCGTATCAGACGGCGTCGTCGCCCACGGGTTCGAACAGCGCGTAGTGGAGGACGCCGAGCATCGTCCGACCGTCGCGCAGTTCGCCCGCCCGGGCGGCCTGGACGAGGTCGACGAACGCCGTCGTCTCGACGCGGATGCTCTCGTTGTCATCGAGGTCGCGCTCACCGGTCGGCTCGCACTCGCGGGCGACGAAGTAGTGGAAGACTGCGTCCGAGAAGCCGTTGGCCGGTTCGACCGTCGTCAGGTGTTCGATCCCTCCGGGACGGTAGCCCGTCTCCTCTTCGAGTTCGCGCTCGACGGCCTCGGCGGGGTCCTCGCCGGGTTCGATCCCGCCCGCGGGGAACGCGCGGTTGACCCGCTCGACCGCCTGGCGCCACTCCTCGATGACGACGACGTCGCCGTCGGGAGTAAAGGGGAGGACGACGACGCTCTCGCCCTCGGTGAGGTAGTCAAAGTCCGCCTCGGTGCCGTCTGGCAGACGGACGCTGTCGGTCACCACGTCGAACCCCTCGCAAGTGTAGGAGACCTCTGAGTCGAGCGTCTCCCAGGCCAGGTCCTCGCTCATGTCCGGTACCGGGGCGTGCAGACGCAAATCGGTACCGGAGCGACGTTCACGCCACGCGATGGCCGCTCCGGGTCCTCCTCACGCAGGGACGAGGCGGTACAGCGCGCCCGTCGGCCCCTCGCCGTCGTCGAGGTAGTCGCCGGAGGCGCGAGCGGTGTAGTAGACGGCGTCGTCGGTGACCAGCGGCGTACTGGTGACCTGTCCGTCCGCCCGGGCGCGCCAGACTTCCTCGCCGCTGTCCTTGTCGAGCGCGTAGAGGTGATCGTCCTGGGACCCGGCGAGGACGTGCCCGGCGGTGACGACCGGACAGCCGATGAAGCGGCCGTCGGAGTCGAACTCCCAGCGCTGGTCGCCGGTCTCGAACTCCAGCGCGTACATGCGCGTGTCGTGGCTGCCGATGTAGACGGTCCCGGTCGACGGTTCGATGGAGGGGCCGGACATGACGAGACCACCGGTGTCGAAGTGCCAGGACTCGCTCCCGTCGGCCAGCGCCACGCTGTAGACGGCGCTGTCCCACGACCCGAAGACGCCGTGGCCGTCGTGGATCGCGACCGGCCCTTTGATCGGTTCGCCCGTCTCGAAGGTCCACTGGAACTCGTAGTCGGGGTACGTCCAGCAGTAGAGGTCGCCGTCGTTGGCGCCGACGACCATGTACCCGTTCTCGCGGTCGATCGCGCACGTCGAGTGGGGGTGGTCGGTCACCCGCTGGTCGTCCCACTCGACCTCGCCGGTGATCGCGTCGACGGCGTACATCGCACCGCTCGGTGTCGGGTATTCGACGGCGATGTAGACCGTGCCGTCGTAGTAGCCCGGACTCGATCCGATCGATCCGCCGAGGTCGGTCCGCCAGTACTGCTCGCCGGTCTCCAGGTCGAACGCGTACATCGCACCGTCGTAGGCGCCGATGTACACCGCCCCGTTTGCGATGGTCGGCGTGCCGTGGACCCCCCGCGAGGACGACCCTGCCTCGGCGGTCCAGACCACCTCGCCGTCGGGCGTGACCCGGCGGACCTCGGCGGTGTCACCGGGGACGACGATGTCACCGCCGGGGGCCTGGACGGCGCTGGCCTTCGCCGCGGTGTGGTCGCCGGTGTTGATCTCGGGCATACGCCAGTCCACGGTGACAGCCTCGGGGACCGTCGCATCCGGGTAGACGCCGTGCCTCCGGAGGTTGCCACGAAACTGTGTGTCGGGCTGTGTGACGGGCGGGTCGCCACCGGTGTCGACGCGGTCGGACTCCACGAACGAGCTGACCTGGTCGGCACAGCCAGCGAGCGAGGCGCTGGCCGCGACACCTGTCGCGCGGAGGAACGTGCGCCGTGATTCCATCGTCTCGGGTGACGAGCGGCGACTGCGATAATCTTTCGGGTGCTCGCTGCGGGGACGCCACCGGCCAATCGCCGTACGCGAGTCAGTAGCACAGCCGACCCGTCTGGAAAGGCTTTTCCGTGCCATCGCGCTACGGTTGAGTAAGCCCGGGTGGTGTAGTGGCCCATCATACGACCCTGTCACGGTCGTGACGCGGGTTCAAATCCCGCCTCGGGCGCTTCTGCGAGGAACAGACGTGACGAGCGAAGCGACCTCACGGTGGATTTGAATCACGCGAACCGAACGCAGTGAGGT
>Ga0207813_100314_pt1 | contig 31397 bp, 33 predicted proteins | sample A23E3SouthBayCA_2_FD_187730 | JGI IMG/M metagenome (GOLD analysis project Ga0207813, IMG submission 187730) | Aerobic enrichment media microbial communities from Eden Landing Ponds, California, USA - A23 E3 (4) (SPAdes) | ecosystem: Environmental > Aquatic > Marine > Unclassified | place... | reverse complement strand
CCGCGGCAGCCCCTTCAGCGTCGTCAACAGCCCCTGGAGCGCCCCCTGTGCCTCGCCCGCGGTCGCGCGGACGATCTCCAGCGTGTCCGGGTTCTTCTTCTGGGGCATGATCGACGACGTCGACGCGTAGTCGTCGCTGATCTCCAGGTAGTCGCGGCCGCTGTAGACCACCAGGTCCTCGGCCAGTCCGGACAGCGTGGTCGCGAGCGTCGCCAGCGCGCTCGTCGACTCGACGAGGAAATCGCGCGAGGCCGTCGCGTCCATCGCGTTCTCGACGACGCTCTCGAAGCCGAGCAACTCGGCGGTGCGCTCGCGGTCCACGTCGAAGGGTGTCCCAGCAAAGGCCGCCGCACCGAGCGACGACTGGTTCGTCCGGTCGTACGCCGCGAGCAACCGCTCGGTGTCGCGGGCGAACACGCTCTCGTACGAACAGAGCCAGTGGGCGACGGTCACCGGTTGAGCGTACTGCAAATGGGTGAAACCGGGCAGGAGCGTCTCGGTGTGGTCGGCGGCGGTGTCGAGCAGTTGCTCGCGCGCGCCGACGACAGTCCCGAGCGCCTCCTGCAGGTCCGCGCGCAGGCGGTATCGGATGCACGTCGCCACTTCGTCGTTGCGCGAGCGGGCGGTGTGCATCCGGCCGCCCTCGGGGCCGACCCGCTCGATCACCGCGGTCTCGATGGCCTCGTGGACGTCCTCGGCGTCGGGCAACTCGGCGTGGCCGGCCGCCTCGACCTCGTCGAGCGCGGCGAGGATCGACCCCGCGGCGTCCGCGCCGATGATCCCCTGTTCGGCGAGCATCACGACGTGGGCGCGGTCGACCGCCAGATCGGCCTCGAAGATACGGTCGTCGGCCGCCAGCGAGGACATGAATCCGCGGGCCGGCCCGCCGGAGAAGCGGTCGCGGCGGATCGCGGTCCCCCCGGTCGCGTCCTCGGCGGTGGCGTCACCGGCGCTCGCGCCGCTCTCGTCGCCGGTCACCTCGTCCGCGTCGGGGGCGTCCTCGCCGTCGGTCATGGTCAGTTCTCGTCTTCGTCGTCGGCCACTCCGCCGTCCGCGGCGGCCTCCGCCTCTTTGGCGGCGACGTTCGCGGCGACGCGGTTGGCCAGGCGCGACTGGAAGCCGTGGTACTTCGCGACGCCGGTCGCGTCGTCCTGCTCGATGTCGTCGGTGACGGCCTCCTCGTTGAACGACGCCGCCGACTCGCTGTACACCGCGTAGTCGCTCTCGCGGCCGACCGGGCGGGCCTGCCCGCCGTCGAGTTTCACCGTCACGGTGCCGGTGACTTTCGTCTGGGTCTGCTCGATGAACCCTTCGAGCGCTTTCGTCAGCGGTGCGTCGACCAGACCCTCGTAGCCCTTCTGGGCCCAGCGCTGGTCGACCTGCTGTTTGAACGCGCGCTCTTCCTGCGTGAGCACCAGACTCTCCAGGGCCTCGTGGGCGTTGAGCAGCACCGTCGCCGCGGGGTGCTCGTAGTTCTCGCGCACCTTGAGCCCGAGCATGCGGTCTTCCATGATGTCCGAGCGGCCGATGCCGTGTTTCCCGGCGCGCTCGTTGAGCTGTTCGACGAGTTCCACTGCACCGGTCTCCTCGCCGTCGAGCGCGACCGGAACGCCCTGCTCGAAGGTGAGTTCGAGCGTCTCGGTCTCCGCGTTGCCCGGGGCCTGCGTCCAGTCGTAGATCTCCTCGCCGGGGACGTGGGCGGGGTCTTCCAGTTCGGAGCCCTCGACCGAGCGGCTCCAGAGGTTCGTGTCGATGCTCCAGCGACCGCCGTCGCCGCCTTCGACGGGCAGCCCCTTCTCGGCGGCGTACTCGCTCTCCCACTCGCGGGTGAGACCGAGTTCGCGAACCGGCGCGAGCACGTCGAGGTCGGAGGCGCGCCAGACCGCCTCGAAGCGCAGTTGGTCGTTGCCCTTCCCGGTACAGCCGTGGGCGAGGGCGCTACAGCCCTGCTCCTCGGCGACCTGGAGGATGGCGTTGGCGATGACCGGGCGCGCGAGCGCGGTGCCCAGCGGGTAGCCCTGGTAGGTGCCGTTGGCCTTCACGGACTGGAGACACAGGTCGGCGAACTCCTCTTTCGCGTCGACGACGAAGTGCTCCAGACCGAGCGCCTCGGCGGTCTCGGCGGCCTCGTCGAACTCTTTGGCCGGCTGACCGACGTCGACGGTGACGCCGATGACGTCGTCGTAGCCGTACTCTTCTTTGATGAGCGGGACGCAGACTGTGGTGTCGAGCCCGCCGGAGAAGGCGAGCGCGACGGTTCCGGATGGGTCGGATGTCATGTGTGGTGTGGGTGTCGGGGTGAGATGTCCGCCCGGAACCCGACGGTGGCGGGAGTTGGAAACGGAGCGTGGCGACGTGGGAGAGAGGTAGTAGCGGGCCTAACGGCCCGGTCGTCGTCGCCGTCGGAGAAGTCGAACGGACCCGCCGGTCGCCGCGTCTGCGACGCCGGACGTGCGGGACCGCGTCATGTACCCGCAGCTAGCTTCGGTTCGATACTAAAACCTGTCGAAGCGGCCGCGAGTCCCGCCGGATCGTCCGGTACGGTTCGACAGAGTGTCACACACCAGCCGACGGCTACGACACCGCGACCGCCGTCCGCATCGCCGGCCGCGCCGGCTCGACGACGCTTTCGGCCTCGCCGTCGCCGCGCTCGCCGTCACCGTTCTCGCCGCGCTCGCCGTCACCGTTCTCGCCGCGCTCGCCGGGGCCGGCCTCGTCGTCCGGTTCGTCGGACTCGTTGCCGTCGGCGCGCTCGCTCTCGTTGTCCTGCGACCCGCGGTCCTCGGGCGGGCCCCGGTCGTCCGGGGGACCGCGCTCGTCGCCGGTCTCGTTGCCGTCGGTCTCGTTACCGTCCAGTCCGGGAACGAGGTCATCGACCGCCCCGCGGTCCTCGGGCGGTCCCCGGTTCCCGGGCAGTCCGATACCGTTCCCGACGCCCCGACCGGCGATCGAGCGCGCGACGGCCGCCACGTCGGGCCCGGTCAGGTTCCGCGCTTCCGACCGCAGCGTCCCGATGGCGGTCACGTTGACGCCGTTGGCCGCGAGCGTCGCCTCGGGCAGCCCCGCGGCGACCGCTTCGGTCCGGTTGGCCAGCCGCTGGAGCGTGCGCTGTCTGGCGTGGATCTGCGCGAGCTGTGCCCGGTACTGGCCGGTTCCGATCGACCCGTTCTCGTGGGCCGCGACGAGCTCGCGCTTCGCGGCCGAGAGCTGCGCGAGGCGTTCGCTGATGTTCTCGACCGCGACGCCGACGACCCGCGCCTTCGAGTCGTTCGACGCCGCGGTGGCGACCTGCCGTGCGAACGCTCGGGCGGTCACCTCGCCGTCCAGCTCCGCCCGCTGGACGCCGACGACGGCGGCGAGTCGCTCGCCGGGCGCCAGCGACGCGTTGCCCGAGTCGGCCGCGGCGGTCGCGCCGTCGCCCGGCGCGTCGGTCGGCGTCGCCAGCGCCGGCCCGACGAGCGCCAGCGCCGGCACCGCCCCGACGACCACGACGACGGCCACGGCAGCCACGGCGACCGGTGATATCTCGTCCATCTCGTCCCCTGCTTGGCCCCCTATTCCTATATAAATCCACGTTCCCCAACCCGGATCAAGCCGGATTAAGACCGATTCACGGCGCCGTCAATCACCTCGCAGTCACGCGGTTTGCTGCGAGCGGTCGGCTTCGCGGACGTGAAACGCCGAAAACTATAAGTCACTCTCCTCGGGGAGGGCGACGACGTTCTCGCGTCCGATCCGGAACGTCTCGACGGCGTCCTCGTCGCGGAGCGTCCCGACGACCTGGCTGGTCTTGGCGTCCGTCCAGTCGTACTCCGCGGCGATCTGCTGCTGTTTGATCCGCCCCCCGTTGTCCTCGAGGAGCCTGATCACCCGCTCCTCGTTGCTCAGCAGTTCCTCGGGCGGTTCGGTCCTCCCGCCGCTGTCGCCGTCGCCTCCCGCGTCAGCTTCCTCGACGTCGTCGCCGGTGTCCGCGTCGGGGCCGCCGCTGTCGACGGCAGCCGCGGCGCCGCCACCGCCCGCGGTTTCGTCGAGCGCTTCGCCGCCGTCGTCCTCGCGCAGCCGTCCGGCGACGAGCCAGCCGCCGGCCAGTAGCGCCGCCAGCGCGACGACGGCGGCCAGCAGCATCGTCCCGGGCAGCCCGGAACCGCTTCCGCCGGTCGAGACGACGAGGCGGGGTTCGTCGGGTCCGAAGCTCGTGCGACCGTTCCAGGTCGCCGAGTCCGCGCTCGACTGGTCGGGCGGCGGCGTCACGCTCGTCCGCTCGTAGCCGTCGGGCCAGGCGAGGACGAGCGACGACTCGCTGTCGAGGAAGAATCCCGAGAGCGCGTCGCCGATGCGCAGGCGGTCGCCGTCGACGGCCGCGAAGTTCTCCCAGGTGAACCGATAGGTCAACACGCCGTAGCGCTGGGGGGTCTGCTCGATGCTCGCGCTCACGGTGAGGTTCGCGAGGGCCATGTCGCGACCGGTCGCGTTCGCGGCGCTGCGGACGGTCCGGTTCATCCCGGCCCCGAACTGGTCGGTAAAGGCCGACGCGTTGGCCTCGACGTCGTCCTGCACGGACTCGAAGGCGGCCGTCTCGTTCTCGGTGGCGAGGCGGACCCGCAGGTCGACGGTCCAGACGGCGTCGCCGCTCTCGGTCACGTCGGCGCGCATCACCACCACGTCGGGGTCGACCTGTGTCTGGGCGAACAGCGCGTCCGATCCGACCTGTGCGCGGTCGGTCGACGCCACGTCGCCGGTCGTCGGTCCGGTGACCGCCGACATCTGTCCGGTAGCTGTCGGGGCGCCGGCCGCGGGGAAAACGAGCGCCGACAGTCCGATCACGACTGCGAGCGCGACGGCGACTCGGCGCCGGTCCTCGTTCATCGTCCGTGGCGTCGGCCCCGACGGCTGAAAGCCTTTCGTGCTGCCGCGGGCCGTGCGATCGACGGTCCCGAGCCCGTGAACGGGCGCAATCACTAACTCGTCGGGGCGTCAACGGCGGTATATGGACACCCGCGCCGACATCGAGGCCGAGACGCTGCTGAAGATCATCCTCGCCCTCGTGGTCGTCTGGATCGTCGTCGAGATTGTCACCGAGGTCCTCGGCATGGTCGCGTGGTTGCTCGGACCCTTCCGCCCGCTGTTCGGCCTGATCATCATCGCGCTGATCGTCCTCTGGTTGCTCGACCGGATCTGAGACCGACGAGCGTCGCGGGACCGCCGCACCCGCGCGACCGACGCGCTTTTTCCCGCCGCCGGCGTCGGATCGACCGTGTACAGCCTGAACGTCCCGCTGCCGGGCTCGGTCGGCTCGCTCGCCGGGGACCTGGGGATCCGACTGACCGACGCGACCGTCCGCCGGCGCGGCGAACACACCCTCGTCTGCAAGCGCCTCGGCCGCGGCGACGCCGCCACGTATCACGAACTCGAAGCCCGCGCACGCGAGGCGCTGGCCGGCGAGCCCCCCTTCGAAGTGCGGGTCGCGGGCGTCGACTGCTTCACCGAGGCCGCCACGGGCGCGTCGCCCGTCGTCTATCTCACCGTCGAGAGCCCCGGCCTCGAAGCGCTCCACGAGCGCCTCTGCGACGTGTTCGACACCGTCGACGGGATCGAGGGCGACGACTACGTCCCCCACGTCACCGTCGCGCGCGGCGGGTCCGTCGAGCGCGCCGCGGACCTGCGCGAGCGCCCCTTCGAGCCCATCGAGTGGACCGTCCCCGAACTGGCGTTCTGGGACGCCGAGCGCTCCCAGTCGGTCAGCACCGTCGCGCTGTCGGGGTGAGGGTGGCCGGCGGACGACAGAGTGGAGCGGCCGACAGTTTATACCCGAAGACGACCAAACTTGACGCGATGACCGACGTGGTCTCGACCGAGGGCGTGATGGGGGGGGAGCCCAGACTCGAAGGGCGGCGCATCAGCGTCGTTCAGATCGTCGAGTGGGTACGAGAGGAGGGGATGGACCCGGAGACGGTCGCGACCGAGTTCGACCTCGACCTGGCGGACGTCTATCGGGCGCTGACGTACTACTACGACAACGTCGACGAGATGCGCGAGTGGCGCGAGCGGCGTGAGCGGCGAGTCCAGGAGAGTCGGGAGGAGCAGCCGGAACCGGACTCGCTCTCCGAGACGGTGTGAGGCTGGTCTGTGACGAGAACGTTCGCTACTCGATCGCCAACGTCCTCCGCCAGGAAGGCCACGACGTCGAGCGTGTCCGGGACGCGCTGACGACCGGTGATGCGGACGCCGCAATCGTCGAGTACTGTCGCGAATCGGGGCGCGTCGTACTCACGAACGACGACGATTTCCTGACGGTCGACGACCACGCGGGTGTGCTTTTTCTCGACGAGCAGCGAGCACCGCCGCGAGAGGTCGCCGTCGCCGTCCAGCGCGTCGAACGCTACGTCGGCTCCAGTCCCTTCGACGGACAGGTGTTCCACGTCCCGGACGGATGGGCGTGACTGCTATCCGGCACTGACGGGAAACCCGTCCCCGTCGGAAACGTTTTTTGTGGCGCCGCTCCCTCTGGTGGGTATGGATTACCTGGAAGTCGAGGGCGGCCGCGAGTTCGTCGCGCGACTGGAGACCGACGGCGACTGGCGCGCCCAGATCGAGGCCTTCGCCGCCGACGAAGGGGTCGAAGCGGCGTTTTTCTTTGGTCTCGGCGCGGTGCAGGACGCCGAGATACTCTACTACGACCAGGGCGACGAGGAGTACTACCCCGAGCGCTTCGACGAGCCGCTGGAGATGGCCGCCTGCGTCGGCAACGTCTCGCTGCTGGATGGCGAGCCGTTCGCCCACACCCACGCCGTCCTCTCGCGGGCCGACGGCACCACCTTCGCCGGCCACCTCGACAGCGCGACCGTCTTCGCGGGCGAACTGTACGTCCGCGAGTTCGACGCGACGCTCGACCGCGAGTACGACGACGCGACCGGGCTGGACCTGTGGCCGCTGTGAGCGGGCGAGAACGGAGCACACAGATGGGAGGTGACGGATGAGACCGGAAGACGAGCGCTACTTCGAGCGCCTGGAGTCGGGGCTCGACGCGGCCTTCGACGTGGCCGAACGGGCGCGCGAGCGCGGCGGCGACCCCGCCGACGAAGTGGAGATCCCCGTCGCCCGCGACATGGCCGACCGCGTCGAGAACATCCTCGGCATCGACGGCGTCGCCGAACGGGTGCGCGAACTCGAAGGCGAGATGAGCCGCGAAGAGGCGGCGCTCGAACTGGTGTCGGACTTCGTCGACGGCGACGTGGGCGACTACGACACCCGCGCCGGCAAGGTCGAGGGCGCGGTGCGGACCGCGGTCGCCCTGCTGACCGAGGGGGTCGTCGCGGCGCCCATCGAGGGGATCGACCGCGTCGAGATCCTGGAAAACGACGACGGGACGGAGTTCGTCAACGTCTACTACGCCGGGCCGATCCGCTCGGCCGGCGGGACCGCGCAGGCGCTGTCGGTCCTCGTGGCCGACTACGCCCGCGCGATGCTCGACATCGACCAGTACAAGGCCCGCGAGGAGGAGATCGGCCGCTACGCCCAGGAGATCGACCTCTACGACTCCGAGACCGGCCTGCAGTACTCGCCCAAGGAGAAGGAGTCGAAGTTCATCGCAAAGCACATGCCGATCATGCTGGACGGCGAGGCGACCGGCGACGAGGAGGTCTCGGGCTACCGCGACCTCGAACGGGTCGATTCGAACTCGGCCCGCGGCGGGATGTGTCTCGTGATGGCCGAGGGGATCGCGCTGAAAGCCCCGAAGATCCAGCGCTACACCCGCGACCTGGACGAGGTGGACTGGCCGTGGCTCCAGGACCTCATCGACGGCACCATCGGCAAGGACGACGGGGACGAGGAGAGCGAGGCCGAAGACGACGCGGACGCTACAGGGGCGGACGATGAGAGCGAGGCCGACGAAGCCGAGGCCGACGAAGACGACGCCGCCGACGAGCGCGACGGGCCGCCCCGCGCCGACCCGAGCGAGAAGTTCCTCCGTGACCTGATCGCTGGGCGGCCGGTCTTCTCGCACCCGAGCGAGGCCGGGGGGTTTCGCCTACGCTACGGCCGGGCGCGCAACCACGGCAACGCGACGGCGGGCGTCCACCCGGCGACGATGCACCTCGTCGACGACTTCCTCGCGACGGGGACCCAGATCAAGACCGAGCGCCCCGGCAAGGCCGCGGGGGTCGTCCCCGTCGACACCATCGAGGGACCGACGGTCCGCCTGGCCAACGGCGAGGTCCGGCGCATCGACGACGCCGAGGACGCACTGGAGATCCGCAACGGCGTCGAGAAAGTCATCGACCTGGGCGAGTACCTCGTTAACTACGGCGAGTTCGTCGAGAACAACCACCCGCTCGCGCCCGCGGGCTACACCGTCGAGTGGTGGGTCCACGAGTTCGACGACGCCGGCGCGGACGTGCAGGCGATGCGGGACTCGCTGGACGTCGACCTCGCGGACCCCAGTGCCGAGGAGGCACTGGCATGGGCCGACGAGTACGACGCGCCGCTGCACCCGAAGTACACCTACTGCTGGCACGACGTGACCGTCGACGAGCTGTGCGCGCTCGCCGACGCCGTCGACGAGGGGAAGATCGCCCAGACCGACGGCGCGAGCGAAGTCCCGCGTCCCGAGGGAGCGAGCGAGAACGGGGTCGACGCGACCGACCGCGACGCGGACAGCCACGACCGCGACGCGGATAGCCACGACCGTGACGCGACCGCCGACGGCCACGACCGCGACGCCGGTGCGGCCGCCGCGGGCGACCTCCTCGTCCCCCGCACCGAGACGGTCCGCGAGACGCTCGAACACCTCCTCGTCCAGCACACGCAGGAAGAGGACACGCTCGTCGTCCCGGACTGGCGCCCGCTCGTCCGGACGCTCGGCTTTTCGGACGCACTCGAACGCGAGTGGACTCGCGCGGACCTCTCGGAGCGGGCGCGGGCCTGGGGCGGCGGTGGCGAGGGCAGCGACGCGCAGCTGGCCTCCTCTGCGGCCTCGACCGCCGACGGCTCCAACGCCGTCGAGGCCGTCAACGAGATCGCGCCCTTCCGGGTGCGCGAGCGCGCCCCGACCCGCATCGGCAACCGGATGGGCCGCCCCGAGAAGTCGGAGAAACGGGACCTCTCGCCGGCGGTCCACACGCTCTTTCCCATCGGCGAGGCCGGCGGCTCCCAGCGGAAGGTCGGCGACGCCGCCACCGCCGGCGACAGCGTCGACGGCACGCAGGGCCAGATCGAACTCGAAGTCGGCCGCCAGGAGTGTCTCGCCTGCGGCACTCGGACGTTCAAATCCCGCTGTCCCGACTGCGGCGGCGTCTGTCGCGCGGTGTACGTCTGTCCCGACTGCGACAGCGAGGTCGAACCCGACGAGTCCGGCCGCGCGGAGTGTTCGCGCTGCGAGACGCTCGCCTCGCCGACGCAGATCACCACCGTCGACATCGGCGAGGAGTTCCGGAACGCGCTCGCGAACCTGAACGAGCGACCCACCGCCTACGAGACGCTCAAGGGCGTCAAGGGCCTCACCTCCGAGCAGAAGACGCCCGAGCCGATGGAGAAGGGCGTCCTGCGGGCGAAACACGGCGTCTCCGCGTTCAAGGACGGCACCGTCCGCTACGACATGACCGACCTCCCCGTCACGGCCGTCCGCCCCGAGGAACTGGACGTGACCGCCGACGCCTTCCGCTCGCTGGGCTATCAGACGGACATCCGCGGCGACCCGCTGCGCCACGACGACCAGCTGGTCGAACTCAGAGTGCAGGACGTCGTCCTCTCGGAGGGCGCCGCCGAGCACATGCTCCGTACGGCGGACTTCGTCGACGACCTGCTCGAATCCTACTACGGCCTCGACTCCTTCTACGACCTCGAGGAGCGCGACGACCTCGTCGGCGAACTCGTCTTCGGGATGGCGCCGCACACGAGCGCCGCAACTGTCGGGCGTGTTATCGGATTCACGACAGCTGCAGTCGGGTACGCTCATCCCTATTTCCACGCCGCTAAGAGACGAAACTGCGATGGTGATGAAGACTGTGTGATGCTTTTGATGGACGGGCTCCTCAACTTCTCCCGGCAATACTTGCCGAACGCTCGCGGTGGTCAGATGGATGCGCCTTTGGTCATGTCTTCCCGCATCGACCCCGCCGAAATCGACGACGAGGCGCACAATGTCGACATCATGCGGGAGTACCCCCGCGAGTTCTACGAGGCGACGCGGGACCTCGCCGACCCGGAGGACGTCGAGGACATCATGACCATCGCGGAGGAGACGCTGGGGACGGATCGGGAGTACACGGGCTTCGACCACACGCACGACACGACGAACATCGCGGCGGGGCCGGACCTGTCGGCGTACAAGACGCTGGGGTCGATGGAGGAGAAGATGGACGCTCAGCTGGCCCTCTCGCGGAAGATCCGCGCGGTCGACGAGTCCGACGTGGCCGAGCGGATCATCGAGTACCACTTCCTGCCGGACCTCATCGGGAACCTGCGCGCGTTCTCCCGGCAGGACGTGCGCTGTCTGGACTGCGGCGAGAAGTACAGGCGGATGCCGCTCTCGGGGGACTGCCGGGAGTGTGGCGGGCGGGTGAATCTAACCGTCCACGAGGGGTCTGTTTCGAAGTACATCGACACGGCCATCCGTGTCGCCGAGGAGTTCGGCGCCCGCGAGTACACCAAACAGCGCCTCGAGATCCTCGAACGCTCGATCGAGCGCGTTTTCGAGGACGACACGAACAAGCAGTCGGGCATCGCGGACTTCATGTGATCGCCGATGCCGCCGAACGGAGTGAGGTCGCGGTCTTTTGGTCCAGCTTTTGCGACGAGGGGTTGTGAGCGGAGCGAACAACCCGAGGCGTAAAAGGTGGGACTGACACGAACAAGCAGTCGGGCATCGCGGACTTCATGTAGATCGTTGCGGCCGACGTGCCGCTTGCCTGCGACGTAGCCCCCAGTTTCATGTCGAGCGCGGCCCACGACCGGACATGGCCACGCCGGTCGAGTACCTGACGGATCTGGCGGACGAGACGGCGCGGGAGTTCCTGGACGGGGTGAGCGCGGCGGTGCCGCGGTTGCTCACCGCCATCGTCTTCCTGTCACTGGCGTACGCGTCGATCAGGGTCGTACTAACGCTTCTCCGGCGGTTCTTCCGGGGCGTCTATCCGAAAGAGCAGGACCTGGTGGCGCGGCTGTGGGTGACGGTGATCGGCGTCTTCCTGTGGTTCGGTGCGGCGCTGGTCCTGCTGAAGATCCTCGGGATGGGTGACGTGGCGGCGAGTCTCGGCACCGCGACCGGCTTCCTCGCGCTCGGTGTCTCGTATGCGCTCTCGGAGATGATCGAGGACGCCGTCGCGGGCGTGTACCTGCTCCGGGACCCCGACTTCAACCCCGGCGACCGCGTCGTGACGGGGTCGTTCACGGGGACGGTGCGAGCGATCGAACTCCGGAAGTCCCGCATCGAACTCGACGACGGCGGGACGGCGGTGGTCGCCAACCGCGACGTCGAGCCGAAGTGGACGAAGAAAGCCGACGCCGAGTGAACGCGAACGGTCGGAAGCGAGTCGGCCCCCGGCGCCCCCTCAGAGCGCGGTTTCCATGGTGACGAACGCGAGCGTCTCGCCGTCGATGTCGCGCTCGATGGTCTCGCCGCGCTCGTAGCCCTGTTCGGCGTAGAAGGAGACGGCGTTGCGCGAGGCGAGCAGGTCGAGCGTGTCGGCGCCGTTGAGCTTGGCGGTCGTCTCGATCTGACCGAGCAGCCGCGATCCGATGCCGGTGCCGCGCCGGTCGGGCTGGATGTACAGCGCGAGCAGCGCGCCGGTCTCGACGTTGAGGACGCCGAACCCGACGGTTTCGTCCCCGGACTCGGCGACGAGGACGTGATAGGTGTCGTCGCCCAGCGCCTGCTGGTAGTCGTCGAGTTCGTCGGCGTCGGGCGCCCAGGCCGCGACCTGGTCGGCCGAGTAGGACTCCCGGCCGTCGGCGCGGATCGCCGCGCGCTTGACCGACACCACGTCGAGGTTGTCGGTCGTGGTCGCCTGTCTGACCGTCACGGACGACATTCCCGGAGACGTTCGTGAGCGGAAACATAAAACTGCTGACTTCGCGACCCGTCGGCCGGCAGCGGTCCGCCGCCTCGCCGGGGAGACGACCGTCAGGCCTCGGTACAGGCCTCGAGGAGCTGTCGCGCGTGACGGACGTGGAAGTCCTTCTCCTCCTCGCCGTCGGCTTCCAGGGCTCGTTTCAGATGGACGTCGATGCGGTCGGCGGAGTCGGCGTCGAGGCCGCCGAGGGTCAGACCGGCGGATCCCCTCGGCTGTTCGGTCGTGTGCCCGGGCATAGCGGTGTGTTGTCTCGTCTCACGACGCACCCTCGCTTATAACTTGTGTTTTCGTCTGAATGTCTCCAGGTGAAATCATGGTGTTCGAGGCACCGGGTGGTCGGCGGAGAGCGCCCGGGGCGGTCCGCCAGTCAGAGGTGCTCGGCGACCGCCGGCGCGGCGCTGACGGCGCTGAGCGGGCGCTCGATGGTGTCGGTGCCGAGGAGAGCGGCCACGCCGGCGCGGCGGAGTTTCGTCCCCGCGTTGCCGGCGAACAGCGGGTGGACGCATGTCACGAACGCGCGCGCGGCGCCGCGGTCGGTGAGGACGCCGACGGCCTCGGCCATCGTCGACCCGGTCGCGACGATGTCGTCGACCAGCACGACGTCCCGGTCGGCGACCGGCGCGTCGCTGGGTTCGACCGTCACATCGCCGGTGTCGTAGTCGCGGGCCTTCTCGAAGTAGTCGGTCGCGCCCCCGCCGTGAGCGTCGCGGACGGTCTCCGCGAGATCGATCGCGCCCGCGTCGGGCGAGAGAAAGAGCGGGTCGGCGAGGTCGTCGGGTAGCGCCGCCGCGAGCCGTCCCGCCGCGTCGACGGCCTCGGTCGGCACGTCGAAGAAGTCACAGACCGCCTCCTCGTGGGGGTTGACGGTCAGGACGCGGTCGGTGCCCGTCGAGATCGCGCGGGCGACGGCGCGGGCGGAGACCGGCTCGCCGTCGGTGAACGCCTCGTCCTGGCGAGCGTAGCCCATGTACGGCAGGACGGTCACGACCTCGCTGGCGCCGGCCTCGCGGACGGCGTCCTGAAGCTGCAAGAGCTCGAGGTGCGCGTCGCTGGAGACGGTCGCGGCGACGACGACCGCCCGGTCGGCGTCGAAGCCGGGCACCGCGGCCTGGAGTTCGCCGTCGGGGAAGCGGTCGTACTCGACGGCCGCCAGGTCGCGGCCCGTCGCCTCGGCCAGCGCCGCCGCGAACGCCTGGGACGTGGAACCGCTGACGATCATGTCCGAGGGGTCGCTCCGCCCGCTAAACCCCTTTTCGGTTGGGATCGGCGACCGTACCGGACGGTGATTGGGATCGGTGATCGTGCCGGACCGGAGTCCCGTACGCCGCGGGAGGGCGCCGGGATCGGTCGTCCCGGAACGCGAGGACGCTTCCCCGACCGACGGCGTTATTCGACCGACTCGGTAACGCCGGAGTGTGGTTCCCGACGAATCCGTCGCGTCCGGTGAACGCGCCGCGACCGACGAGTCCGGCGGACGCGCCGCGTCCGACGAGCCCGTCGAGCACGCCGGGACTGACGAATCCGGCGCGCATCCCGGGACTGACGAATCCGGCGCGCATCCCGGGACTGACGAATCCGGCGCGCATCCCGGGACTGACGAATCCGCCGGGGCGAGCGGTTCCGCCGTCGCGGGCAGCGGGACCGAGCAGGCCGCGGACCCGGTCGTCGCTCGGCTGGACGACGCGCTGGAGCGGGTGGCCCACGGCGCGACGGTGTCGGTGCCGAGCATCCTCCTCGCCCGCGGGCTGACCGTCGCGTTCACGGCGGTCCTGACGAACGGGTTCACCGCGGGCGCCTACGGCGTCTTCGCGGTCGCGCGCCGCCTCCAGCAGTTCCTCCTCCACCTCGCGCTCGGCTTTCGCTCCGGACTGAGTCGCTTTCTCCCGAACGCAGACTCGACCGCCGAGCGCAACGCGCTCGTGACCGTCGCGAGCGTGATTCTCGTCGGCGTCGCGACGGTGTTCGGCGCCGCCCTCTTTCTCGCCGCGCCGCTGGTCACGCGGGTCACCGACCAGAGCGCGACCTTCGAGACGGTCCTGCGGGTGTTCGCGCTCGGTCTCCCGGCGACGGTCTGGCTGTTCACCGCGACCGAAGTGCTGCGCGGCCTGGAGGAGGTCGGGGCGCTCAACCTCGTCCTCCGGGTCGGCTTCCCGCTCGCGCAACTGTCGGTGGGGGTCGCCGGCGTCGTCGTCTTCGACGACCTGGTGGCCGTCGCCGTCGGCGTCGTCGCCGTCTCGGGGCTCGTGGGAGTCGCCGCGACCGCGTGGCTGGTCAGCGAGCGCGAGTTGCGGCCGCGGCTCCGAGCGTCGACCGACGAGTCGGGGGGTAACTCCGACGGCGCGGTTCCTTCCGAGGATTCGCCGGTCTGGCGGCGCTATCTCCGCTACACGTTCCCGCTCTTTCTCGCGTCGGTCGCCACGACCGTCCAGCGCCTCGGCTTCTACCCGCTCATCGCCCTCTACCTCACCGACGTGGCCGGCGGTGTCTTCGCCGTCGGCGTCCTGATCGGCGGGCTCGTCCGCCTGCCGCTGCTGGGGATCAACCAGTTCATCCCGCCGGTCGCCGCGGCGCTCCACGAGGGAGGACACCGCGAGGCGCTCTCGCGACTCTATCACGTCACCAGCCGGATCGTCCTCGTTGGCGTGACCGCGCTGTCGGTGCCCGCGCTCGTCTACCGCGAGGCCGTGATGGGACTGTTCGGCCCGACGTTCGTCGAGTACGCGCCGCTCCTGATCGGGTTCGTGCTCGCACAGTACGGCGCCTGCGCGGCCGGGAGCGTCGGGATCCTCCTCCGGATGACCGACAACCAACGGGCGCTGCTGGTCGTCAACACCGCGATCACGTTCTTTCTCGCCGTCACGGCCGTCCCGCTCACCGTCGAGTTCGGCCTGCCCGGGCTCGTCGCGAGCTTCTTCCTGATGCTCACGATCAACAACGGGCTGGAGGTCGCGGCGCTGTACTACCTCGAGGGGCTCCAGCCGTTCACGCGACTGCACGCTCGTCCGGTGCTCGCGGCGGTACCGATGGCCGCGGTCGCGGTCGGCATCGGGGCCCTCCTCGCGCGGCCGGTCGCGCCCGTCGTCGGCACGGTCCTCGGGCTCATCACGTACGCGCTCGCGCTACGACACTTCGGGTTCACGCCCGTCGAGCGTCGTCTCGCCGGGACGCTCGCCGAGCGGTATCGAGCGGCGGCCGGGGCGGTCGCCGGGCGGATCCCCGTCCGATAGGCGCTCCGGCGCGACGGTCGCGTCCCCGCTCCGTGTCGCCCCGTTTTTGGTGGTCGCGTCCGACCGCCCCCACATGGACCTGCACGTCGACGGCAACGCGGTACTGACAACGGCCAGCTCCGGCGGTCTCGGCTTCGCCAGCGCGAAGGCGCTGGCCCGCGAGGGCGCCCACGTCGCGGTCTGTGGCCGCAGCGAGGGACCGCTCCAGGACGCCCGCGATGAACTCGACGCCCTGGGCGACGGCGAGGTGTTCGCCCAGTCGGTCGACCTGACCGAGCGCGCCGAGGTCGAGGCCTACGTCGAGGCGGTCGCCGACGCGTTCGGCGGCATCGACCACGTCGTGATGAGCGCCGGCGGCCCGCCCAGCGGCGGCTTCCTCGACATGGACGACGACGACTGGTACGGCGCCTACGACACCCTCGTCATGTCCGCCGTCTGGACGACCCGCTTCGCCCATCCGTATCTCGCCGACTCCGAGGCGGGGTCGATAACGGCGATCACTTCGCGGTCGGTCCGGGAGGTCATCGACGACCTAGTGCTCTCGAACGCCGTCCGCCGGGCGGTCATCGGGATGGTCAAGACCCAGGCCCGCGAGTTCGCGCCCGACGCTCGGGTCAACGCCGTCCTCCCCGGCGCCCACGAGACCGCGCGGATCCAGGAGCTCATCGAGGACGACGTCGAGCGCGGCGTCTACGACAGCTACGAGGACGGCCTCGAAGACAAGGGCGCGGCCGTCCCGCTGGGGCGGATCGGCGACCCGCAGGAACTCGGCGACGTGGTGGCTTTCCTCGCGAGCCCGCGCGCGAGTTTCGTGAACGGTGTCGCCCTCCCCATCGACGGCGGCTCGATGCGGAGTTGAGGTCGGAATCGGTGTCGCTGGATCGAAGCGACCGGAAACTGACGCCGACCGCTCTTCGTCGGCTGCGATTGCGACCGCAGACAGCGTGAAAGTCACTCAACGAACCGTTGGAATACCGCGAACAGCGTGAAAGCCCCCGGTCGCTCCGGTCGCGCGCCTCGCTGCGCGCTTCGCTCCCTCCGGTCGCTGCAGTGCTTGCGTCGTCGGGCTTCCCGGAGCGACCGGCCCCTTTCATTCCCGCCCGCATCGGCTGGTCGAACAGTCTGTGCGGGTGGGAATGAAAGGGGCGACGCGTTCGACGAAGGCAGACGACGCAAGCACCGCAGGAGCGAGGGCTGCGAGGCGCGCAGCGCCTCGAATGCGAGCGGCTCTGCCGCGAGCAACGAGAGCGACGAGGCGCGCAGCGAGGCTCCCGAGTCGAACGCGTCGGGGCTTTCACGCTGTCTGCGGTGGCGGTCACGATCACTCCCGCGGGAGCTTTCACGCTGTTGGCGGTCGCTGTTCTCTCGGATGCGTTCGCGGCCGCTCCGACCGTAATTCCGACGCAGAAACCCCCCACTCATCGAGCGCCGGGGCGGGCGCTGCTGGTGTCGGTCGTGGCGGTGAGCGACCAGACGAGCACGCCCAGCGAGACGAGCGCGACGAACACCGAGACGACGTACGCGAGGGTGTCGGCGGTGCCGAACAGCGACCCGGGGAGAAAGGCGGAGACGACGAGCATCACCGCGGCCGAGACGGTCCCGGCCAGCGAGAGGACGAGCAGCCAGAACCGCACGGCGGGGTCCATCGTACCCCGGCGTTGGCTCCCACCGGTCAAGTACGTTCCGCCCGTTTTTCAGGATTCGATACGCTATCAGTCGCGAAAGCTCGTTCTCGGTGCTGAGATCCACTCCGGGCGATCGGACGATCACCCTCTCTCGCCGCCGATCTCCCTCACCCCGCGCTCAGAACTCCCCGTCGCGTTCGAGTTCGGCGACGACCTCCCGGACGCGCTGGGCCTCTCGCTTCGGGACGACGAGCGTGTGGCCGTCGTAGGAGGCGACGACGAGGTCGTCCACGCCGACGACGCTGGCGCGGCCGTCCGTCGCGACCACGTTGTTCTCGGCGTCGATGGCGACGGTGTCTCCCAGGGTCGCGTTCCCGTTCTCGTCGGCGTCGAGCACGCGCTCCATCGCGTCCCAGGCGCCGAGGTCGTCCCACTCGAAGGTTGCGGGGACGATGGCGGCTCGGTCGGTCGTCTCGAGCACCGCGTAGTCGATGCTGACCGACTCGACGGCGTCGAAGCCGGCCTCGGGGTCGCCCGAGTCGAGCGCCGCGACGAGGGGGTCGAGGGCGGTCCCGCGCGCTTCCCGCAGGAGCGCGTCGGGCGTCCACGCGAACATCCCGGCGTTCCAGTAGTAGCCGTGATGCCGGTAGCGCATCGCCGCGCCCTGGTCGGGTTTCTCGGTGAACTTCTCCACGGGATAGTGCGTTTCGCCGGCCTCCGTCTCGCGCTCCTCGCCCGGCTTGACGTAGCCGTAGCCCGTCTCCGGGCGGGTGGGCTCGACGCCGACGGTGACGAGGTCTTCCGTGCCGACGGCGACGCGGGCGGCTCGTTCCATCGTGGCCGCGAAGTCGCCCTCGATGTGGTGGTCGCTCGGGAGACAGACGAGGACGCAGTCGCCGACCTGCTCGCGGATCCGGTGGGCGGCGTACACGAGGGCGGGCCCGGTGTCCTTGGGTTCGGGTTCGGTGAGGACGCCGGCTTCGGGAGCGTGCTCGCGCACGTCGTCGGCCAGATCCGGGCGCGTGAGGACGTACGTCTCGTCGGCGAAGCCGGCGCGGTCGACCGTCGCGGCGAGCAGCGACCGGTCGCCGCCGAAGGCGAGGAACTGTTTCGGGCGATCGCTTCGACTCGCGGGGTAGAGGCGCGTGCCGGTCCCGCCCGCGAGGATCAGCGCGACGATAGGTCGGTCCATGCACGAGGAGTGGGTCTGACCGGAAAAATAGCCGCCGGGTTCCCCCGAGAGTCGCCGGATCGCTCGGAATACCCGCCGGACCGCTCACCCGAGGAACGCGCGGATCTCGTCGGAGATCCGCTCGGGCGCTTCGGCGGGGCCGCTGTGGCCGACGCCGTCGAACTCGACGAGGCGACTGCGCGGAAGCGCGTCGTGGGCGGCGCGAGCGCTGTCGCGCAGGAACTGCGGCCCCTCCGTTCCGGTCAGGACGAGCACCGGGACCCCGACGTCGAGCGCCTCGGGGAGTTCGTAGCGCTCGACGGCGTGGTTCATCCGGACCACTTCCTCGACGAGGTCGACGCAATCGGGCCAGACGGGCCACTCGGCGAGCCAGGCGTCGAGGTCGGCGACCCCGTCGGGGTGGAGCACCTGCTCGACGTACAACTTCATCGCGCCCTCGCGGTCGCCGTCGTCGAGTCGCGCCCCCATCCGGTCGGCCAGGTCGGCGTGTTCGGCGAACTCCTCCGGGAGGATCGCGGGCTCGTAGGCGACGACGGCCTCGATCCCGGTCTCGCCGTCGGCGGCGGTGGCCGCTCGCGCGGTCTCGATCGCCGTGAGCGCGCCGAAGGAGTGACCGAACAGGATCGGAGCCGCGTCGTACTCTTCGCCCACTTCCTCGGCGAGCGCGAGCACGTCTGCGACTTCGCGGTCAAGCACCTCGTCGGGGCCGGTCTCGTCGAGGGCGTCGGGACGAGTGCCGAAACCCACGCGTTGCGGGACGACCGCGGCGTAGTCGTCGAGATGCGGGATCACCGGCTGCCAGTACTCGCAGGGCGCCATCCCGCCGTGGAGGAGGACCAGCGGCTGACCGTCGCCGTGGATTTCGTATTCGATTCGTTCGTCGTCCGAGGTCTGTGTCACTGGCATGGACCTGTTCGTTGGCGAGTCCTCGCCCTACGCCTGACTCTCAGTCGTGCGGCGTTTCAAGTAGGGGTCGACGTTCGCGGTCGGCGGTGCGGTCGGTACTGCCGGTGCGGTCGGTGCGAGCGATTCGGCCGGAGCGGCCGGCGCCGTCGACGTGGGTCTCGACGAGGTGACTCTGGGCGCGCCGGAGTCGCTCCGAGCACGAGGAGGCGGAGATGTCGAGTTCGGCGGCGACGTCGTCGAGCGAGGCGCGTCTGGGGATCTCGAAGTAGCCCAGATCGTAGGCGGTCCGGACCGCCGCGCGCTGGGCGTCGGTGAGGCCGTCGCTCGCGCCGGAAAAGCGGTCGTCGGCCTCGGGGCCGACGCGGGTCAGGTGCCGGAGTCGGAACGGCGCGTTGCGCTGCCAGAAGGTTCGCAGTTCGTCGAAGGCGTCGCGGTCGGCGAAGCGACCGCGCTGGACCCATCCTGTCGGGGTGGGGCGGATCAGTTCGATGTGCGTGGGCGTCTCGTAGAGCGCCCGCAGGTCCGTCAGGTCGTCGAGAGTGTCGCCCAGTTGCTCTTCGAGGCTCGTGCCCGGCAAGATTGTGAATCGGCTCGCGCCGTCCTCGCGCGCGACGAGCGTGTACTCGCCGACGAACGGCGTTTGGTCGAACTCCGATTCGACCGCTGCGACCGTGGGCTCGTCGGCGACGACACGGGCGGTGAAGCGCGGCCGCTCGTTCATGCCCGGACTGATCGCCAGGTCGATGTCGGCGTCGGGGACTGCCCCGGCCACGTCGACCAGCGGCAGGGCCTCGCAGCCGATGTGGTACTCGGCGCGGAGTGGCATATCCGTGGTTTTCGCTCGCGTGACAAATGTCCGTCGAAAATTCTCCGCTCGTCGGTCCGGACGGCCGCCGCGGGTCACCAGGTCTCGATCTCGCCCTCGTCGATGTCCTCGACGCAGCCCTGGCAGTCCAGCGACTGGGCGTCGAAACACTCCGGGCGGTACTCGGCGTCGAGTTCGACCGCGCGCCGCTCGGCGTACCGACGACAGACGATGCGGGCCTTCCCGGAATCGTCGAACGGCAGGTCGGCCTGGGCGGCCCGCTTGGCGTGGCGATAGGCCTTCTTCGCCTCGCCGATCTGGCGACCCGCCGACTGCATCTTCTGCCTGATTATCCGCTCGACGCGGTCCTCGTCCATCTCGCCTGTGGGTTGGTGGTGGGTCGTCTTAGGCGCGTCGCCTGGATCTGTGAGTTTTGATGGTGTCGGTGTTGGGCGAGCAGTTTCAGTCCACTCGCTAGCTGCTGTTTTGACCGCAGACGACACCGCGACCGCAGTCGATCGTGTGCGCTGAAAGCCCTCGCCGCGCTCGCTAGCTGCTGTTTTGACCGCAGACGACACCGCGACCGCACTCGATCCTGTGTGCTGAAAGCCCTCGCCGCGCTCGCGGTCGCTGAACGACATATCCGCGCTCTCCGCACCGCCCGCTCACGGCAAGGCCGTTCGCTTCGAGGCGCTTCGCGCCTCGCACCGCGCGGATAGTGGTCGTTCAGGCGACTGAACTGGACGCGAGCCCGTCTCGCCCTTTCAGTCCACCGGGAGAGCAAGCTCTCCCGAGCCCTGGCTCGCACAGCTCGCCAGGACACCAGGGACCGCACAGCACCGCACCACGGCCGCGGACAGCCTCACACCTCCCCAGCCTCTTCGCGTCTCGTCGCTCGCGCGACTCGCTCCTCGGCGCTCATCCCTCGCACGACTTGGTCGCGCGCATGAAAGCGCGCGACAGCGCGCGCCACCGCAGACGCGGACTCGTCGGACCGCGCTCTTGCGGTTTTCACTTTCACCGAGGCAGACGAGAGTTTAAATACGGGGGCGACCAACGTTCGGGTGTCTCCCATCGAAAACAACGCGGAGACAGGAAACAGACAGATGACGGATTTGCGTACCCACGCGACAGAGATACACGAACAGTTTTCCGACCAGCTCGACCTCTCGGTCGAGGACGTCGAGGAGCGCCTCGACACGCTGGTCAACGAGTACAAGGTCCCCGTCTCGGAGGCCCGGCGAAGCGTCACGAACACGTACCTCGACGAGGCCGGGATGGACCGGGACGAACTCGGCGGCGGTGGCGGCAACGAGCGCGTCGAGGTCGCCGACGTCGACGCGCCCGAGGAGTGGGTCGACATCACCGCGAAAGTGGTGGAACTCTGGGACGCCCGCTCGGACGCCGTCGCGCAGGTCGGCTTGCTCGGCGACGAGACCGGGACGATCAAGTTCACCAAGTGGTCGAAGTCGGACCTGCCCGCCCTCGAAGAGGGGGCGGTCTACAATTTGCGAAACGTCGTCACCGACGAGTATCAGGGCCGGTTTTCGGTCAAACTCAACCGGACGACGGTCATCGAGGAGGTCGACGAGGACATCGAAGTCGGCAGCGACGACGTGACCGTCGAGGGGGCGCTCGTCGACATCCAGTCCGGGTCCGGACTGATCAACCGATGTCCCGAGGAGGACTGCACGCGCGTCCTCCAGAACGGCCGCTGTAGCGAACACGGCGAGGTGGAAGGCGAGTTCGACCTCCGGATCAAGGGCGTCCTCGACGACGGGGAGGACGTACACGAAGTCCTCTTCAACCGCGAGGCGACCGAGGAACTGACCGGGATCACCCTCGAACAGGCCAAGGAGATGGCGATGGACGCGCTGGACACCTCCGTGGTGGCCGACGAGATGCGCGCGGACGTGCTCGGACGCTACTACAGGGTGACCGGGCCGACGTTCGGTCGGTACGTCCTCGTCGACGAGATGGAGACGCTGACGGACGCGGCCGACCACGAAGCGGTCCTCATCAAAGCGAGGTCGATATAATGGCAGCCACGCCCACTCGCGAGGTCGCGCGGCGCGTGTTCGCGAGCGAGTTCAACGACGCCCGCTACACGTTCAAAGAGAGCGACGACGAGCGCGCGCCGGTGTACCTGCTGCTCCCGACCGGGGAGCGGGCCAATCGCGTGTTCCTCGTCGGGACGCTGATGGAGACCGAGGACGTCGGCTCGGACAGCGAGTACTGGCAGGGGCAGGTCATCGACCCCAACGGCGACCGCTTCTACATGTACGCCGGCCAGTACCAGCCCGACGCCGCGTCGATGCTTCGGGAACTGGAACCCCCGGCGTACGTCGCGGTCGTCGGCAAGCCCCGGACCTACGAGACCGACGACGGCGAGGTGAACGTCTCCATCCGACCGGAGTCGATCACCGAGGTCGACGCTGCGACGCGGGACCGCTGGGTCGTCGAGACGGCCGAGCGCACGCTCGAACGGATCCAGCACTTCCAGGCCGAGACCGGCGACGAGGGCGACGGTGCCGCCGTCGACGAGTACGTCGCGATGGCCCAGGAGGAGTACGACCTCCCCGTCGAGAACTACCGACGGACGGTCGTCGAGGCGCTGGAGAGTCTCGAAGCCGAGGACGGCGTCGAGGCGCAGGCCGACGACTGACGACGACGGCACGGCGACAGAAGGGGGATCCGGTCTCACGACTGGATCCGGCCGTTCGCGCCGACGCGGCCGCAGCGGCGCTGATTCCACTTTCTTTCACGGCGCTCACGGCTCGTGCCATCGTCTGACAAACGATTAAGTACGACGAGCGACGACAACGGGACAATGAGCAAGAACAAGACCATCTCCTTTCGCGTGAGCCAGGACAAGTTCGAGACGCTCCGCGAGATCGCCGACGAGCGGGACCTGTCGCTGTCGGCGGTCTTCCGGGACTACGTCGACATGCTGGTCGCCCACGACGGCCAGGTCGAGGTCGTCCCCGAACACCAGCTCAACGAGTCGACGGCGTCGAGCGATACCGAGAGCTTCCCGCCGAAGGTCGAAGTGCCCAAGAGCTTCGTCCGCGAGCACGAGCGCCTCGAACTCGAGGCCGAGCACCTCCGCGAACAACTGGAGGAACACAAGCGCTACGTGACGAAACTCCGCCAGCAACTCGACGAGCACGACCAGGAAGACGTGGTGCAACTCGAGGACCTGGACGGCGGCAAAGACGACGAGGAAGCGTCCTACCGGCTCGGAAGCTTCGAAGAGTCGCGATAACGCGGTCGGCGGAGGTGGTCGCGGTCTTGCTCTCTCGTTTTCACGCGCCGAGCGGTGGCGTTGCCGCCAGAAGGATGCGTCCGTATCCGCTCAGAGCAGCTGTTCGCGCTTGCGCCTGGCCTCGTCGGCGGCGCCGTCGCGGCCGTCCACGTCGGCGAGGGTTTCGACGGCTTCGAGCGTGCGGACGGCGCCGTCGAGGAAGGAGAGCACGTCGCCGGGGTAGGCGTACAGCATGTAGTCGTCGCCCATCACGTCGACGATGGCGTCGGGGCCGAGTCCCTGCGCGCGGAGTTCGAGGAGGTAGGCGACGAACTTCTCCTCGGGGTGACCGCAGTGGGGGTTGGCCTCGCAGTCGCAGTCCATGAAGTCCTGTGCGAAATCGAGAACGCGGTCCTGTGTGGCGTCGTCGAGTTTCGCGAGGTTCTCGCCGCGAAAGAGCATGTCCAGCGTCGCGCCCTTGAACGCCCCCTTGGGGAAGGAGGTCTCTAGCTGGGAGGCGAGTTGCTGGTGGTTCTTGACGTAGATCTTGTCCGTGATGGCCACGGCTACCCGATCCGAGGGGACTGGCGTGTAAAAGCCTCCCGAAGCGCCGGCGGAGCGTAACGTATTTCACTTCCAGTTGGTTACCGTCGTATGCACCCAACGCGTGTCCGGGTTGGGGTAGTGGTTATCCTTCAGCCTTGTGGAGGCTGAGACGCGGGTTCGATTCTCGCACCCGGACTTTCTGGCGACGAACGGACGTGAGGAGGCGAACGTCCGCCGAGATCGAATCAGACCGAGGTTCTGCGCGAAGCGCAGGTTCTCGGGCGTGGTTCGATTCTCGCACCCGAAATCATATAATATTTTACACCTGTAAACAGCCGAGGAATGCGTTCGAGTGGGCCTGAAGTGGCCGAAATTCCGACACCTCTATTTAACTTTGAATAATACATAATACCAGATATTTTTTGACGTGTTTTGAACGCATACCGATCGCTCCGGCGTCAGACGCCTGGCCGACTGGGCTTTATCCGGGAGGACGACGACGGATCGAGGTGAGACGACGATGATTCCGACCAGCGAGGAGTCGCCGGACGCGGGCCCGACACAGGAGCGGAGCGAGCGCCAGATCCCGATCGAGATCAGCGTCGCGACCGACGGCGACGAGCGACCGCCCGTCGACGACGAGACGCGGGTGGACGTCGAGGTCGAGGGGCGGATGTACCCGACCGCTCGCCTGGCCGACGGGCGCTACGTCGCCTGGTGGTTCGACACCGACGCGCCCGCGCTGGACGACCCGGCGACGACCGAGTGGGTCGCCGCCCCGACGCGCTTTCTCGCGGCCGGCACCCTCCACGAGCTCTGGCAGGACCCCGCGGCCTTCGACGCGGTGACCGACGGCGGCTGGTGAACGGCCGCTGCGTCGCTGTCGGCGTCGGACCGCGGCCAGTGTCGGATCGTAGCCGGCGTCGGACCGCGGTCGGCGAGTGTGGTCACGCATCGACTGCCTCGCACACCTGGGATTCGGAAGGATAATCCCCACCTACCGTCTAGGCTCAGCAACTCCGGGGCCGTTCCGGACGGCCGTACGTCGGCCGATTTCGAGCATGATCGACGAATCACTGGCGGTGACTGTGGTGGGACTGGGCGCCATCGACGCGGAACTGGACGATGCCGTTGCCGACGCCGCGACCGAGGCGGTGGCCGACCTGACGGTCCAGACGGTCGCGACGCCGGCGGCGCTGACAGCGACGCTCGACGAGCGACGCGTCGCCTGCGTCGTCCTCGCACCCGACGGCGCCGACTGGGACCCCGTCGCCGTCTTCGAGTCGCTGGCGGCTCGCGATCGTCGGATCCCGGTGGTGCTGGTGACCGACGACGACCTCGGGACGTACGTCGACGCGGGCGCGGTCGACGCGATCTCGGACGCGGTTCGTTCCGGTGACGACGCGGCGCTCGCGGCGGCTGTCGGGGCGGCGGTCGAGCGATACTGCGACCGTGAGCGTGACCGGCGCGGTCGGGAGCGCTACGCGGCGGTGGTCGGGCACTCGCCGGCGCCGATCGGCATCGTCGACGCTGAGGGGGTCGTCCGCGTCGCCAACGAGGCGCTCGCGGACCTGCTCGCCGCGGAATCGCCGGCGGACCTGGTCGGCGTACCGGCTGCGTCGTTCGTCGCGCCGGACGGTCGCGAGGCGTCCGCGCGACGTCTCAGACGGGTGGTCGAAGACGGTACCGCGATGCCCGCGAGCCAGCGGACGCTCGTCGACGCGATCGGCGAGGAGCGGTACGTCCTCGTCGCGATGGCGCCGGTCACCGTCGGTGGCGAACCGGCGGCACAGCTCGTGGTGAACGATGTCACCGAGCACAAACGTCTGGAGGCGGCGCTGCGCGAGGAGCGCGACCGTTTCTCGACGCTGTTCGAGAACCTGACCGAACCCGTCGTCGAGACGCGTTTCTCCGGCGAGATGCCGGTCGTCACGGGCGTCAACGCCGCTTTCGCCGAGACGTTCGGTGTCGACCCGGAATCGACAGTGGGTGACCCGCTCGACGATATCATCGTCCCCGCGACCGACCGCGAGGACGCGGCGGATTTCAACCGCCGCGCGCGGGAGGGCGAGACCCTCGAACGCGAGGTGACCCGGCGGACGCCCGACGGACTCCGGGATTTCCTCCTCCGATTCGTCCCCTACGGCCAGGACGAACCGGGCGGCTACGCCATCTACATCGACATCACCGAGCGCCGGGAGTGGGAACGTCAGCTCCGGCGCCAGAACGAGCGCCTGGAGGAGGTCGCCGCGGTCGTCAGCCACGACCTCCGGAACCCGCTGAACGTCGCGCAGGGGACCGTCGACGTGCTCGCCAAAGAGGCCGACGCGGGCGAGCGCGACCTCTTCGAGCGCGTGTTGAAAGCACACGACCGCATGGAGGCCATCATCGACGAGATGCTCACCCTCGCCCGACAGGGCCAGTCGGTGTCCGACCTCGAACCCGTGGCGCTCACGTCAGTCGCCCGCGAGGCCTGGGAGACGACCGAGACGGCCGACGCGACGCTGGTCGTCGAGACCGAAGCCCGGATCCGCGCCGACGAGAGCCGCCTGCGGCAGGTCCTCGAGAACCTCTTTCGGAATTCCGTCGACCACGGGGGTCCCGACGTGACCGTCACCGTCGGCGATCTTCCGCCGTGCCCGGACGGGGAGAGCGAGGGCGGCCGGCCGCGCCATCGCGGCGGATTCTACGTCACGGACGACGGCCCCGGGGTCCCCGCCGACGAGCGCGAGACCGTCTTCGAGTCGGGGTACACCACGGCCGACGACGGAACGGGCTTCGGGCTCGCCATCGTCCAGAGCATCGTCGAGGCCCACGGCTGGGACGTCTCGGTCGCCGAGAGCGCTTCGGGCGGCGCCCGCTTCGAGATCACGGGCGTCGAGTACGCGGACTGACACGCTCCACTGCGCCGGTGTGCGAGCGGCCCGCTCAGTCCGACTCGCCGGGGCGGAAGACGTCGCCGCCCGCGGACTCGGCGGGGTCGGACTGGTACCGGCCGCTGGAGCGGATGATCGTCAGCGCGCTCATCACGTCCGTCCGGGTGATGAGGCCGACGAACTCGTCGTCCTCCATGACGAGCAGGCGGCCGACGCCGTGGGAGTCCATCTCCTCCAGCGCGGTCATCACGTCGGTGCCGGGCGCGACGGTGAACAGTTCGGTCGTCATGATCTCTTCGACGCGGAAGGCGTCGCGCTCGACCTCCCGGACCGCGCGGGCGTCGTCGAGCGTCACGAGGCCGACGACGTTCCCGTTGCGCTCGACGGGGTAGCCCGTGTGGCGCTCGCGCATCATCACCTCGATCAGGTCGGTGACCGAGTCCCTGGCGTCGACGGTCGTGACGCGCTCGGCGTCGGTCATGATGTCGCGGACGACGACGCCCTCGAAGGCCGCGCGCATCACCGTCTGCTGGGCCTCGCTGGAGGCGCCGATGTAGATGAAGAAGGCGATGGCCACCAGGAAGAGGCCGCCGCCGCCGAACAGGCCGAACAGCCCCAGCAGGATGGCGAACAGTTTGCCGACCTCGGCGGCGATCTCGGTCGCGCGGGCGTAGGGGCGCGTGCGGTGGAGCAAGGCACGGAGGACGCGGCCGCCGTCCATCGGGAAGCCGGGGAGCATGTTGAAGACGGCGAGCGCGACGTTCATCAGGGCGAGGTAGCCGAGCAGGAACTTCACGGCGGCGACGGCGGTCGTCTCGCCCGCCGGGACCGCGAGAAACGCGCCGTAGGAGACGACGCCGAGCGCGACGCTGACGATCGGGCCGGCGATGGCGATGGTCAGTTCCTGGCGCCAGTCTTCGGGCATCTCCTCCAGTTGGGCGACGCCGCCGAAGATCCAGAGGGTGATCGAGGCGATGGGGTAGCCGTAGCGCATGGCGACCAGCGCGTGGCCGAACTCGTGGAGGACGACGCCGGCGAACAGGCCGAGGGCGGCGAGGAGCCCGAGCGTCAGCGAAACCTCCGTCGAACTCGTCAGCAGGTCGGCGGGGATCGCCGCGCCCCAGACGTCGTTGAGCAAGTCGACGTAGTCGCCCACCTGCGAGCCGATCGCCCACGCGAACAGCGGCAACACGAGCAGGAACGTCAGGTCGACGTTGATCGGGATGCCGAAGGCGCTCCCGATACGGTACCGTCGCATACCCGCCCGTAGTACGGCGACGTTCTTAAGCCCGTGTGTGGACGACGGCTCTCGACGCGGGCACCATCGGCGCGTTTCGGCCGACCGCGCCGGCGACGGAAATCCCCGCCGGGAAGGCAACCCTGAAACGCCCGACCGTCCACCATCGGGCAGAGTCACCGATGTACACCTCTCTCGGTCCCGGCGATATCGGCATCGACCGCTCGTTCCCCGACGCGGCCGCGCTCGCCGCCGACACCGGCTTCGACGCCATCCAGCTCGACCGCGGCTACCTCGCCGACAACGGTCCCGAAGCATATCGCGCTGTCCTCGACGAGCACGACCTCCGCACCGGCAGCATGGGCGTCCCCGTCGACGTGACCGGCGACGAAGACGACTACGAGGACGGCCTCGCCGCCCTCGACGAGGTGGCCGCGGACGCCGCGGCCGTCGGCTGCGACCGCGCTTCGACGTACATCCTCTCCTTTTCCGACGAGCGCGACTTCGAGTCGAACTTCGAATTTCACCGCGAGCGCCTCGAACCCGTCGCCGAGATCTTCGACGACCACGGCATCCGTCTCGGACTCGAGTTCCTCGGCCCGCAGACGCTTCGCGAGGGCCACGAGCACGACTTCGTCCACACGAGCACCGGCATGCTCGAACTCTGCGAGGCTATCGGCGACAACGTGGGCCTCCTGCTGGATAGCTGGCACTGGCACACCGCCGGCGCGTCGGTCGAGCGACTCGAATCGCTCGCTAACGACGACGTTGTGGACGTCCACGTCAACGACGCGCCCGCGGGCCTGGCGATGGACGAGTACGTCGACAGCGAGCGCGCGATGCCCGGCGAGACCGGCGTCATCGACATCGCGGCCTTCCTCGGGCATCTCGACGCGGTCGACTACGACGGGCCCGTGATGGTCGAACCGTTCAGCGACGAGCTGCCAGAACTCGACGACCGCGAGGCCGCCCGCCGGACCGCCGAGTCGCTCGAACGCGTGTGGGACGTGGCCGGATTGTAGCGAACGCGAGTTTAAGTGTGAAGTCGGACAAACGGCGAGTATGGCCGCCGAGATGTCCGACCGGGTGCGCGAGATCGCAGAGGCGAGAGGGCTGCCCGAGTCAGAGGTTTTCGAGCGGGCGCTCGAACGCGGGCTCGAAGACCTGTGGGAGGACCTCGTGCTGGCGCAGTATCTCGACGGGGAGATCGACCGTGAGCAGGCGATAGAACGCGTTAGTCGGACGAAAGTCGAACGCGCCGAGAACGAGCGCGATGCGATCGAGGACGACGTGGACTGGGGCCTGAACGCGTGACGGTCGCGGCGGTTTCGACTGAAGCCCCGCTCGTTCTTTACCGAGGCGCTCCTACACGAAACCCATGAGCGACACCGACACCCAGCGCCCGCTCGTCCGCGCCGCCGAAGACATCGAAGCCGAACCGGTCGACGCCGCCGAGGGACTCTCGAAGGCCGTCCTGATCGGCGCGGAACACGGCGCGCCCAACCTCGCGATCCGCCGCTTTGCGCTCGCGCCGGGCGCCGAGGTGCCGAAACACACCAACGAGATCGAACACGAGCAGTACGTCCTCGCGGGCGAGTACGTGGTCGGGATCGGTGAGGAGGAACACACCGTCGCGGCCGGCGACGCGCTCCACATTCAGGCGGGCGTCGTCCACTGGTACCGCAACGAGAGCGACGTCGAGGGCTCGTTCATCTGCGCGGTCCCGACCGGCGACGACAGCATCGATCTGGTCGAGTGAGCGCCCCTGTTTCGGGTCGAACGTGATACTCGTCGAGCGCGCACAGCCCCGCAACCTCCTTGCCACCGTCGCGCGTACGCCCTGACATGAGCACGACCGACGCCGACGCTGACGAGGCTGCGGACGCCGACGACGGTCCCGACACCGACCTCGCCGAGCGGGTCGTCCTCTCGGTCCCGGCGGACATCGGCCAGCACGGCCGCCGAAGACTGGATCAGGACTACTACCAGAAGTATCTGAAGAAGACTCACGACATCGCCGCGGTCGGCGACGAGTGGGACGAGTTCACCGACGTGGGCTGTTGCGGCAGTCAGATGGACCTCCCGCTCCGTGTCGAGGCGGTCGAAGGCGGCGAGCGCGTCGGTCCCGACACGGCCATCGAGTACACCGAGCGCGAGGCCTGCGGCCTCAATCCCGGCTGGTCTGTCCAGCACGACGAACCCGAAGTCGTCGAGCGGGAGTGAGTCGCGGGTGTAGGCTCAACTCAGCGCTCGCACCGCGGCGGCGACGACGCCCCGCCAGTCGAGGCGCGCCTCGACGCCGGTGAGCCGACGGCCGAGCGCCGATCCACGGCCGTCGCCGACGCGCGCGACGGTCGCGTGGCGGACCCGTACCTCGACGGGGATGTCGGCGGTCAGTTCGCGAACGCGCACGTCGGTCCCGACCGATCCGACGGGGACCGAGCGGAGCGACCGCAGCGACCGCAGCGACGACAGCGACGGGGCGTTGACCACGACCGCTCCCTCTTCGGTCCAGACGTCGAAGCGCGCACCGTCTCGTTCGAGCGTCAGCGAGACCGTGAGGTCGATGGTGCGCTCGGTCACTCCTCTTCGGTCGAGATGCGGACGGTCCCGTCGACGGTCCAGTAGGCGTGGTCCGCGTCGTCGCCGACCTTGCTCGGCACCGCGACCTCCATGTCCTCGAACTCGTAGGTTATCGTCGCGCCGCGGCCGGTCAGTCGCTCGTACAGGCCGATCGCCAGGTCCGGCCAGGTCTCCGCTTCCTCGATCTGGGGGGGTTCTGATTCGGAACTCATGCATCGAACGTTCGTCCTGAGAAGACATATAGGTTCGTTTCCGTGTGGGGTGAGGTAGCATATCAGGGTGTTAGCGGTCCGAACCGCTGATATAGCTCGATCACGGACAGAGAGGTGTGTCACAGCAGGTCGGCGAGGTCGGAACGCTGTTCCTCCACGAACACGGCGCGGACGTCCGCGTCGCCGTCCACCGGGACGGGGAGCGCCGGCTCCACGCCGTCCTCGAACTCAAGGAGACCGACGCCGGCCCGCGTCCCGCCCGACTGCGAGTTAAAGACGGTTCCAGCGAGGAGCCCCGACCCCCGGACCAGTTCGTCGAACTCGCTCGCGGCGCCTCGCGCATCCGAATCTCCGAGCAGACGACGCCCGCGGTTCGCGAACGCCTGCGCGAACTCCTCGACGCCTACCAGCTCTCGGCCAAGACCGTCCGGACCTGTCGCCACTGCGCCGACGAGGGGACCTACTCGCCGATCACGAGCGAGACGGCCATCGCGACCGACGAGGAGTTCATCTGCCCCGACTGCGCGAAGGCGCAACTCGACCGCGAACTCGCCTACCGCGGCGAGGTCTCGGGCACGGCCCGCGACCGCCTCTACGACCTCCTGCTCGAAGTGCAGGACCTCGAACGCGTGGCGAACCTCCTGCGCGGGGACTTGGACCCGGACCTGACGAAGTTCGACGAGATATCGGCGACCGTCGACGAGGTCGATCCCGTCCGCGTCGACTCGCTCGGGCTCCATCCGGGGATTCAGGACCACCTCGAATCGCGGTTCGAGCACCTCCTGCCGGTCCAGAGCCTCGCCGTCGAGCACGGCGCGACCGAGGGCCGCGACCAGCTCGTCGTCAGCGCGACGGCGACCGGGAAGACGCTCG
>Ga0207813_100313_pt1 | contig 31471 bp, 32 predicted proteins | sample A23E3SouthBayCA_2_FD_187730 | JGI IMG/M metagenome (GOLD analysis project Ga0207813, IMG submission 187730) | Aerobic enrichment media microbial communities from Eden Landing Ponds, California, USA - A23 E3 (4) (SPAdes) | ecosystem: Environmental > Aquatic > Marine > Unclassified | place... | reverse complement strand
GGGAGCGCCGCCTGCTAGCCCAGCGTGGATTTCGCGTCCCGGAACAGTCCGTCCAGAATCTCGGGCGTCGTCGGATGGTACGCGCGGTCGGGGAGGTCGCGCACGTCCATCCCGTTCTCCACGACGACCTGCAGCGTCTTCGCCATCACGTCCGCGTGGTGGTGGAGGCCGTGATACCCGAGCACGGTCCCGTCCGCGGCGACGACGAGCTTCGCCCACCCCCACGGCACCTGCTTCGACTTGAAGATGCCGTCGCTGCTCGCCTCCCGGGAGACCGTTACCACGTCCTCGTATCCCCGGGATTCGGCTTCCTCGACCGTGTATCCGACCGACGCGTACGGGTAGACGCCCGCACCCGAGAACATCACGTAGTGCGGAATCGGGTCGTACGCCTCCAGCGACTCGCCCGCGTGCTGACGCAGGACGTTCTCGCCCGCGATGAATCCTTCTTCCTTCGCCATGTGGAGTATCATGCGCTCGCCGAGCACGTCCCCGGCTGCGAACACCCACGGCGCGTCCCGCGACTGCATCGTGTCCGCCACCCAGTCGCCGGTCGCGTCCACGCCCGCGTTCTCCAAGCCAACGCCGTCAACTGCGGGTTCGCGGCCCGTGAAGCAGAACAACTGGTCCGCGTCCACGTGACTACCGTCGTCGAGGAACAACCGCACGCCGTCATCGCGCTCCTCGACCGCGGTCTCCCGTACCTCCGTCTTCACGGTCACGTCGAACTCCTCCCTGTACAGTTCGAGGAGTTCGTCGCCGATGCGGTCGTCCGCGCGGTCGAGCGGCCGCGCGTCGTGCTCGATGACCGTGATGTCCATCCCCGCGGCCTCGGTGAGGTACGGGACGAGTTCGACGCCGACGTATCCGAACCCCATCACCACCCCGGAGTCGGGGAAGTCGGTCGCGTCCAGCACGTCGCGGCTCCCCATCCAGTCCACGTCCTCGATACCGGGAACAGCGGGGACGTTCAGGTTCGAGCCGGTGGCGACGACGACGTAGTCCGCGTCCACGCGGTCGCCGCCGATTTCGACCTCGTGCTCGCCGACGATACGGGCCGCGTCGTGGACGAATGTCACGTTCTCGCGCTCTGCGAGGTCGTGCACGGCGTTCCGGCGGTGTTCCGCGAACCCGAGTACGCGGTCGTTCTTCGTCTCCACGGTGTCCGCGAGGTCGACGGACAGCGCGTCAACGCCCTCGATGCGGTGGTCGTGGCGCGCCTGGTGCGCGTGCTCGGCGGCCGAAAGCAGTTCCTTCGACGGCATGCAGCCGCGGAGGATGCAGAGGCCGCCGCCGGGGTCGCCGTCGTCGACCAACGTCACCTCGAAGTCGGAGTCAGCGAGCGTCTCCGCCGCCGCGACGCCGGCGCTCCCGTACGCACCGATGACGACTACGTGGGGCATACTCGAAGAACGACGGCTGCGAAGTTAGGCGTTCGGCCCGCGGCGGTCCTCGTCGCGGAGTGCGGCGTACGCCGGCCAGAACGGATCCGATTCGGGTTCCGGGAGCGGACTGCCGTCGACGCGGACGCCCGAGTCGGTCACCCGTCCCACGTCGGCGGCGGGTATCCCTTCGGCGGCGAGTGCGTCCACGACGGCCGCGCTGTCGCGCGCGGCGAGCACGACCGTCCCGGAACTCGACGACGTCCACGGGTCGATAGCAAGGTGTTCGCAGACCTCGCGCACGCCGGGTGAGGTCGGCACCGCCTCTCGATCGATTTCGAGGCCGACGCCGCTCGCGGCGGCGAGTTCGTGGAGGCCGTTCGCGAGGCCGCGCTCGGTCGCGTCGTGCATCGCCGTCACCTCGCCGGTCGCCGCCGCCGCGAGCGCGTCCCGGACGGGCGACGCGTCCCGCAGGCGCTCTCGCGCCGCGTCGACGGTCTTCCCCGGGAGGCTGAGACGGTCGCCGAAGACGCTCGCGATGATTCCGACGGTTTCGATTGCGGGGCCTTTCGTGACGACGACGCGGTCGCCCGGGGTCGCGCCGGTGGGGAGAACGAGATCGTCGCGGTCGCCGAATGCGAGCGCTGTCGCGCCGCCGACCGTCGGGAACGAACACCCCTCATACGCGCCCGTGTGGCCCGTGACGATGCTCGTTCCGAGGTCGCGCGCCTCCGCGTCGAACACAGAGAAAATTTCGCCGACGAACGCGGAGTCGGCGTCGAGCGGGAGGTTCCAGTCGAGAGCGAGGTGCGTTGGCGGGAGGCCGGAAAGCGCCACGTCGGAGACGGCGATGTGGAACGCGAACCACGCCGCGTCCCGGACGCCGAGGTCGCCGAGCACGAACAGGGGGTCGCTCGCGAGCGCGAGCACGCGGTCGCCGAGGTCGACAGCGCCGAAGTCCGCGCCGTGCGTCGGTCCCAAGAGCACGTCGTCGCGCTCCGCGCCGAGGTTCGGCGCGACGTGTCGGTCGAAGAACTCGCGGCTCGCCTTCCCGTGGTTCATACACGCCCTCGTTGCTCTCGCGGCGTAAGCGGTTCGGGATTCAAGTGGGTGAAGCAACGACTCCGCGTGTGAGCGACCTTGCGACCTCGTCCGCCGCGTTCTGGAACCGCCGCCGCGACCTCACACCCGAGCCCGTTACGCCCGCGGACGAGTCCGCACGCCACCTCGTCTTCCTCGCGGACGTGGGTGGCGCGCTGACCGAGTCCTGCACCGGTCTCGACCAGTTCGACTGTCTCACCGTCGCGCCGCCGGACTACCACCACGTCACTGTCACTGTCGTCGGGAACGTCGGCGACTCGATTTCCGAATCGGCCGAGGAACGCATCCGAGACGCCGCCCGCGACGCGTTCGTCGACATCGACGCGTTCGACGTCTCCTTCCCCCGGTACAACCTCTTCCCGACCGTCGTCTACGCCGAAGTCGACGACAGCGGTGCGTTCGCCGCGTTGAACGACCGCGCGTGCGCAATCGACGACGTGCCAGTTCACGACCGCGACGACGCGTTCGTCCCGCACGCGACGCTCGCTCAGTTCACGGAGGACTCCGACTACGACGAACTCCTCGACGTCCTCGAAGCGAACCGGTCGCTCGAAGCGAGAGCGACCATCGACGAAGTGGAACTGGTCGCCGTCGACCCGTCTGTTCGCTTCCCCGACTTCGAAACCGTCGAACGGTATTCGCTTCAGTAGACGCGGTCGAGGAAGTCGTCGAGCGCGTCGTTCACTGCGCTCGGGTTCTCGCAGTTCGAGGAGTGCCCGGCCTCCGGAATGGGTTCGAACGTCAGGTCCGGAATCTTCTGGTAGGATTCGCGGGCTTCCTCGATGCCGAGCGTGGCGTCCTCCTCGCCGTGCACCGCGAGCACGGGCACGTCGATTTCCGCTACGTCGTCGCGGAGGTCGTCGCGGCCGAGCCACGAGTCGACCTCGCCCTTCACGGCGTCCCCGGGATACGTCGTCCAGCGGTCCACCCAGGCGTCCACGAGGCCCGTTCGTTCCTCGCGAGTCGTCTCGCCGAACAGTTCGTGCGTGACGGGTCGCGCGGCGTCCTCAGGGACGGCGGGGAGTCCTTCGAGCGCGTCCACGGTCTGCCCGTGGCGTTCGCGGTCCTCCGCCGAGTGCGGTTTCGCCATCGAGTCGATGAGAACGAGTCCGTCGAGCCGGTCGGGGTGCGTGAGTGCGAACTTCAGTCCCATGAATCCGCCCATGGACATGCCGGCGAGGACGCAGGAGTCGATGCCTTTCGCGTCGAGGAAGCGTTCGGTGTCGGCGACCAAGTCGTCGAGGTCGTAGTCGCCCGCGTACCGGTCGGTTCGCGCGCGCAGGTCGAACGAGACGGTTCGGTAGTCGTCCGCGAACGCGTCCAGTTGGGGTGCGAACATCGTGCGGTCCATCAGGGTGCCGTGCGCGAACACGACGGCGTCCCCGCTTCCGCGGTCGGTCGAGACGGTTTCGGCTCGGTGCGTGTACAGTGGTGCGCCATCCCGTGACATACCAATTCCTTAATGATTATCGTGTATATAGATGGGTGTCGGCGAACCGTTATCCGCGTTCGTCGCCCATCCTCGCCCGTGACCGACGATGCCGACGCCGTGCGGGACGCGATGACGCCGCTCGAACCGTACACCACCGACGAGGTGGCGTCCCGAATCGACCGTACCCGGGACGCCGTGAAACGCGCGCTCCGCGCGCTCGTCGAATCCGACGACGTCCGCCGGAAGTCCGTCGGCGACCGCTCCGTCTGGATTCGCCGCGCCCCCACCTACGCGTGCCCCGACTGCGAGTACGAATTCCAGGTGAAACCCCTCCATCCCGTGCTCACCACGGCGACCTATTGCCCGCGCTGTGGCGCGCGCGTCGAATAGCGTAAACCCCCGCACGCCCTCCCCTCGAATATGACTGATGCGGCGTTCCTCGCCGACCCGACCCCCGCCGAGGCCGCCGACGCCGTCCGCGAGGCCGACGACCGCACCGTCGCGCTGTACGGCGCGTGCGAACTCGCCTACGACGGCCGCGCCACCAGCACCCTCCCCGCCGGCCGCCGGCACGTCCTCCGCAAGCCCGACGGCACCCTGCTCGCGCACGCCGCCACCGGTCACCAGCCCGCGAACTGGCTCGCGCCCGGTGCCTCCCTCACGGTCTCCGTCGAGGACGACGAAATCCTCCTGCGCGGCGAACGCGACGGCGAAACCCTCGACTGTCGGTTCACCCACGTCTCCCACGTCTCACTCCTCCCGCTGGACGACGCCGACGCCGAAGTCTCCGGGACCGAAGAAGACCTCCGGGAGCGCGTGCTCGCCGACCCGGACCTCGTCTCCGAGGGCTTCCGGCCGCTCGCGACCGAACGCGACACCGCCGCCGGTCCCGTCGACGTGTACGGCGAGGACGCCGACGGCACGCGGGTGGTCGTGGAACTGAAACGCCGCCGGGTCGGCCCCGACGCCGCGAGCCAGCTCGACCGGTACGTCGACGCGCTCGAACGCGACCTCCACGCCGACGCGGACGTCCGCGGCGTGCTCGTCGCGCCCTCCGTCACCGACCGCGCGCGTCAGTTGCTCGCGGAGGCCGGCCACGACTTCGTCCCGCTCACCCCCTAGAGCCGGCGCTTCAGTTCCTGCAGAACCGTCATCGCTTCGAGCGGCGTCGTCTGCGCCAAGTCCACGTCCCGCAATGCGTCCTCGATGTCGCTCGGCGCGCTCCCGCCGTCCGCCTCCTGCGCGGCCCGTTCGCTGGTCGAGTCGGCGACGGCGTCCCGCTCGCGTTCGCGCTCCACGAGTTCGCGCGCACGGTTCACCACGTCGTCGGGAACGCCCGCGGCCTTCGCCACCTCGATGCCGTAGGACGCGGTCGCCGCGCCGTACGCCACGTCGTGCCGGAACGCCACCTCGTCGCCCTCCTGGGTCGCGGGGAAGTGGAGGTTCACCGCCTCGTCGAGGTCGGCCGCGAGGTCCGTGAGTTCGTGGTGGTGGGTCGCGAACAGCGTCTTCGCGCCGGTCTCGTCGTGGATGTACTCGGTGATGGCGCGCGCGATGGCGAGGCCGTCCGCCGTGCTCGTCCCGCGCCCGACCTCGTCGAGGAGGACGAGCGAGTCGTCGTCCGCGTCCCGGAGGATGTCCGCGAGCTCCGTCATCTCCACCATAAACGTCGAGCGGCCGCCCGCGATGTCGTCGCTCGCGCCCACGCGCGTGAACACTCGGTTCAGCACGCCGAGTTCGGCGGACTCCGCGGGCACGAAACTCCCGACCTGCGCGAGCACGCAGACCAGGGCGACCTGCCGCATGTACGTGGATTTTCCGCTCATGTTCGGGCCGGTGATGACGGCGATTCGCTCGTCGTCGCCGAGGTGGACGCCGTTCGGCACGAACCCGTCCTCCGTGCGTTCCACGACCGGATGCCGCCCGCCCTCGATGTCGATTGGCGCGCCGGCCTCCCGCATCTCGGGCCGCGAGTAGTCGTACTCGGCTGCAACCGTGGCGAGCGAGCACAGCGCGTCGAGCTCCGCGACCGCGGCCGCCACGTCCTGCACGCGCTCGGCCTCCGCCGCGACCGACTCCCGCACCGCGACGAACAGCTCGTACTCGCGGTCGTCCGCCCGCCCCTCGGCGCGCACGATTTCGTCCTCTCGCTCCTTCAGTTCGGGCGTCACGTACCGCTCGGAGTTCTTCAGGGTCTGGCGGCGCTCGTAGTTCTCCGGGACGTGCTCGGTGTTCGCCTTCGTCACCTCGATGTAGTAGCCGTGCACGCTGTTGTGCCCGACCTTCAGCGACTCGACGCCCGTGCGCGCTTTCTCCGACTCCTCGAGATCTCGAATCCACTGCTTGCCCTCGCGCTCCGTCTCCCGGAGGTCGTCCAGTGTCTCGTCGTAGCCGTCCCGGACGACGCCGCCCTCCGTGAGTTCCTGCGGCGGGTCGTCTACGATGGCACTCCCGATTTCCTCGCGCACGTCCGAGAGGTCTTGGAGGCGCGCGCGGAGGTCGCGGAGTTTCCCGGAGCCGGCGTCCGCGAGCAACTCGCGGAGCGTGGGAATCACGTCGAGCGTCGTCTGCAGCGACCGGAGGTCGCGGGCGTTCGCGCGCCCCCGAGACACCCGCGAAATCAGGCGTTCGATGTCGTACACGTCCCGCAGGGCCTCCGCGAGTTCCTCGCGCGTCCGGAGGTCGCCGCGGAGTTCCTCCACGCCGTCCAACCGGGCGTCGATGCGATTTCGGTCGACGAGCGGCCGCCGCAGCCAGTCCGTGAGCTTCCGGCGGCCGAGCGCACACGAGGTCTCGTCCAGCACGTCCACCAACGTCGTGCCCTCGCGGCCGTGCACGCTCCGCGGTTCGAACAGTTCGAGGCTGCGCAGCGCGACCGCGTCGAGCACCATGTAGTCGCGCGGGTCGTAGCGCGTGAGGTGGTTCAGGTAGTCGAGTTCGTCCTGCTGGCCGGCGCGCGTGTACTCCGCGTACGCGAGGAGCGCGCCGCACGCCCGAATCTCGCTGTCGCCCGCGAGCCGTCGTTCGGGCGCGCCGAAGTACGCGTCGAGCTTCTCGCGCGCCCGCGCGGAGTCGAAGGCGTCCTCGCGGAACCGCGTCACCATGCAGTCCGCCGCGAACAGGTCGGTGTCGACGCCCGGTTCCACCACGGCCTCCGCGGGCGCGAATCTCCCTACTTCGTCCCGGACCTGCTGTCGGGAGTCCGCGCTCGTCGCCACGAAGTCCCCAGTGGAGACGTCGAGGAAGGCGAGCCCGTAGGTTTCGCCGCCGGTGAGCGCGGCGACGAAGTTGTTCTCGTCGCCGCCGAGGAGTTCGTCCTCCGTCACGGTGCCCGGCGTGACGATGCGGGTGACCGCGCGGTCGACGAGGCTATTCGTCGCGTCCGCGTCCTCCACCTGGTCGGCGACCGCGACCCGGTAGCCCGATTCGAGGAGCGTTTCGATGTAGGGTTCGGCGTTGTCGATGGGGATGCCCGCCATCGGATAGGTGCCCGTGGAGTCCTCGCGGGCGGTGAGCGTGATTTCGAGCACGCGCGCGGCTTCCTCCGCGGCCTCGCAGAACGTCTCGTAGAAGTCCCCGACCTGGAAGAGGACGAGCGCGTCGTCGTAGCGCTCGCAGAGGTCGAGGTACTGAGAGAGCATCGGCGTCAGTTCCTCGCGGCGCTCCGCCATCTTCTCGGGAGCGCCGAGCGCCTCAGTCATACCCGGAACGCAGGGGGTTCGGCCGGAAATAGTCGTCGCACTCCCCCGATTCCACCCCAGACTTACGGACTGCGCGGTTCAGGGTGCGGTATGGACTACGCGCGCGTCGAAGCCCGCATCCACGACTTCCTCCGCGACCGCCTCGACGCCGCGGGCGCGGACGGCTACGTGCTCGGCGTCAGCGGCGGCCTCGATTCGGCGCTCGGCGTCCGGGTCGCCGCGGACGCCGTCGGCCCCGAGAACGCCCTCGGTCTGATTCTACCGGGCGCACCGAGTTCGACGGCGAACATGCGGGACGCCCGCGACCTCTGCGACTCCCTGGGCATTCCGTACGAGGAGGACGACATCCGGCCCGCGGTCGCGTCCATCCGCGACGGACTCTCTGGAGACTTCGACGAGACCACGGTCGGGAACGTCCGCGCCCGCGTCCGAATGACCTACTGCTACGAGGCCGCGAACGCCCGGAACTATCTGGTGCTCGGCGCGGACAACAAATCCGAGTACGAACTCGGCTACTTCACGAAGTACGGCGACGGCGCGGTCGACCTCGCGCCCTTCGCCGACCTCTACAAGACCGACCTCTACGAGTTCGCCGAGTACCTCTCGCTCCCCGAGACGTTCATCGAGAAACAGCCCACGGCGGAACTCTGGGAGGGCCAAACTGATGAGAGCGAACTGGGAGCGTCCTACGAGGTCATCGACGCCGTGCTCCGGCGCTATCTGGACCGCGACCTCACCGTGTCGGAGATCGTCGCGGACACCGGCATCGACCGCGACCTCGTCGAGCGGTTCGTCTCCCGTCACGAGTCCACCGAGCACAAGCGACGACGCCCGCCCACGCCCGGCCTCTAGAGGCCGAAGTCCTCGGGGTCGGCGTCGGCGACGGCGGGAAGCCGGCGGAGGCGGGGGCGGAGGAGGACGTAGGCGGCGGTGAACGCGAACCCGGACGCGGCGAGCGCCATCGTCGCGCGCACCCCGACCGCTTCCCCGAGCAGACCGCCGAGGAGCGACCCGAGCGGGAGCGTCGCGCCCGACGCCGTGCCCTTCGTCGCGGACACGCGCCCGAGCAAATCGGCGGGGAAGACGCGTTGGTTCAGCGTGGACGAAACGACGCCGCTCGCGCCCGCGGGAACCCACGCGAGGCAGAACAGGGCGACGGTGAGCGCGGGCGTCGGCGCGAACACGGCGGCGAGCCAGCACGCCGCGCCGACACCCTGCATGAGCAGGACGCGGCCGAGCGGCACGCTCTCGAGTCGCGGCCCGACGAGCGACCCGAGCAGTCGCCCGACGCCGAGCGCGCCCAAGAGGAGGCCGTAGAACAGCGGGCCGCCGATGGCCGCGCCGAACGCCGGCAGCACCGCGAGCGTCACGCCAGTGGTGAAGTTCGCGACCGCCGTGGTGAGGACGAGTTCGACGAACACCGTTCCGCGGAGCACGTCGACGCCCTCCCGGAGGTCGTCGCGATACGACCCGAGCACCTCGCGGACGGACGGCGCGTCCGCTGTGGGTTCGGACGTTGGTGCATTCAGTCGAACGCCGGCGAACAGGAGTGCGGCGAGCGCGAACGTCCCCGCGTCCGCGAGGAACAACGCGGTCGCGCCGACTGTCGCGACGACCGCGCCGCCGAGCGCGTCGAACACCATGTCGAGGCCCAGCGTGACGGTGGCGAGCGCGGCGTTCGCGTTCGAGAGACGGGCGTCGTCGACGATTCGCGGGAGGACGGCGGTCTCCATCGGCGCCATCGCGAGCGACGCCAGCATCAACAGCGGCGCGACGGCGAACAGCAGTTCGACGCCGAGGTGGCCGGTCGCGGCGGCGAGCGGAAGCGAGAGCACGACGACGCCCTGCGCTAGCTGCGCGCCGACGAGCACGCCCTTCAGCGGGAGGCGGTCGACGAGCGGGCCCGCGAGTATCTGGAGGAGCCACGGCAGGAGGAGGATCGAGTTCAGCGCGCCCGTGACGCCCGTGGAGCCGGTGAGGTCGAACGCGAGCCAGAGCACCGCGACGGTGTAGAGGCTGTCGCCGGCGTTCGTCACGAACTGCCCCGCGAAGAACCGGCGGAAACTCCGATTCCGCCAGACGGAGTCGGTCACGACCCACCTCCCCGAACGCGCGAGCGACGGCTATCGTGGTGGGTTTCGAGCGATACGCTGGTCGGTGCGTCCCGGCGGGACGCGGCGTGTGTCTGCATGTCGTGTGTTTGACGGCGAGAACTGCGACTCCCGGTCGGACGCGACGGGGAGCGTGGCGAACCCGAGTGCTGCGGCTATCGGGCCGCCCGCGCGGCGGGAGGAGAACGAGGACTGTGGACCGGCCGCGGCTGTCGAACCATTCGACTCACCGGGCGTTCAACACTATCCAGTAAACATTTGGTGGTCTCGCGGACGCGCCGCTCGGCGTCGCTCCGCGTCCAGAACGGCAATTGCGCCTTTGGATTGAGAGTGACAATCTCAAAACATCGCTCGTCTCTGGTGGACAAATGTCCTGCAGCGGGTCGTGGTACCTTGACCCTCACAAGCCTTATCCGGGGAGCGGCCTTGTATTTGATTGTAATGGCAAACGGTAACGTTGAATTCTTCAACGACACAGGCGGCTACGGTTTCATTTCGACTGACGACGGCGACCTCGACGACGACGAAGACGTGTTCTTCCACATGGAAGACGTCGGCGGCGAAGACCTCACCGAAGGGACTGAGGTCGAGTTCGACATCGAGTCCTCCCCCAAGGGCCCCCGCGCAGCGAACGTCGTTCGGCAGTAATACGAGACACCTGTCGCACTAGCGACAGACCCGACATTCAATTCTTTCAGACGCCATACCACCGAGCGACCGCGTTCTCCACGTCCTACCACTTTCGACGCCTCGCCGAGCGTCGCCGACGATCGAGTGCCGCGGGCGCGCCGCCTAAGCCTGTTCGGCGCCTATACGGCGTATGAGTCTCACCGAGAAACCCCGGCAGCTCGAGACGAGCGACGACCTCGACGCCCTCCTCGAATCCGAGGACGTGGTGCTCGTGGATTTCTACACGAAGGGCTGTACGCTCTGTCAGTCCATCGAACCCATCGTCGGGAACGTCGCGCGCGCCACCACCGCCACCGTCGCGATGTGCAACCCCCAGACCGACCTCGACCTCGTCGACGAGTACAACATCCGGAGCGTCCCGACCCTCCTCCTGTTCGAGGACGGCGACGTGGTCGGCCGACTCGCGGAGGGTTTTCAGGGAACCGAGGCGGTCGTCGAGTTCGTGACGGAGAACAGTTCCGCGGAACGCGCGTCCGAGTAGGACGCCGGAAAAGAAAGCGACGGCAAGCCGCGCCGCGGGTGGCGTGGCGTTAGCGGCCGTTGACGAGTCGGTCGAGCTGTTCCGGCGGGACGGAGCCGCGGGCGGCGTGGTCGTCGTAGACGAACGTCGGAATCCCCGTGATGCCGATGTCCGTGGCGTCTTCGAATCGAGATTCGAGTTCGGCCTCCAATGCGTCGTCGGTGATGGCGTCCCAGACCTCGTCGCCGTTCACGTCGACGGACTCGGCCACGTCCGCCAGCACGTCGGGGTCGTCGATGGGGCGGCCCTCGACCCAGTGCGTGTCGAACAGGGCGTTGTAGAACGCCTGGAAGGTCTCGTCGTCGTACGACTGTTTCACGTACAGCGCGGCCTGCTGGGCGTCCCACGAGTCCACGTCGGGCACCTCGTCGAGGGCGAGCATCTCCTCGGCGTCGTACTGCTCCTTGAGTTGCTCGACGTTGTCCTTCACGTTCTCGAAGTAGTCGTCGTCCTTCCCGTCCTCGACGCTGTCGTCGATGTCGCCGTCGGGTCCGCGCTTGTACCCGCGGAGGTCGAAAAAGCGCCAGTCGACCGTCGGCGGGTCCTCGGCCTCGTCGAGGTACTGGTGGAGGCTCGCGCGGCCGAGGTAGCAGAACGGACAGACGAAGTCGGAGTACACCGCGAGGGTGTCCTCGGGAACGATATCGCTCATACGCGTCCTACTTCCCGCCCGCCGAAAAGGAACGCGGTGGCGGCACGACGCTCTGGGAACAGTTCACACGACCACAAAACATTTAACCGGAACGAGTTGCAAGCGTGGCGGCACGAATGGAGCGCATCGAGAACGCACTCGCGTCCGCCGTTCGCGGCACACCCCTCGCGGAATACGTCGCGCCCGAACGAGCGGTCCGGGTCGCGGAGTTCGGCGGCGTGGGCGCGACCGGCGCGCTCGTCAACCTCGCCGTCCTCCTCGCGCTCGCGGACGGAAACGGCGTCCTCGCGCCCGCGTTCGTCGCGTTCCTCGCGGGCGTCCTCTGGACGTACGGCCTCAACCGCCTCGTGACGTTCGACTTCGACGGCGGCGCGCTCGAACGCATCCCGCACTACGTCGCCGTCTACGGCGTCGGCTACGTCATCTACGCCGGCTTCCTCACCGTCGGCTTGGCGCTCGCGCTCCCCGCGTGGCTCTCCGGCCTCGCCGCGACCGGCGTCGGCGGCGTCTGGAACTACTGGGGAAGCGAACGCATCGCGTGAGAAACGACTAAACGGACTTCTCCTCTCTCCTCCGGTATGCGACTGGAGGACTACTGGGGCGTCGGCCCGAAGACCGCTGCACTCCTCGACGACGCGCTCGGCACCGAGGCCGCCGTCGCCGCCATCGAATCCGCGGACAGTCGGACGCTCGTGGACGCCGGCCTCTCCCGGGGCCGCGCGACCCGCATCCTCCGACGCGCGAACGGCGGAGCGGGCATGGACGTGCTCGCTACGGACGACGCGCGCACCGTCTACAAAGAACTCGTCTCGCTCGCCGAATCCTACGCCGTCACCGACCACGCCGCCGACCGCATCCGCGTTCTCACGCCGCTCCTCGACCGGGACGCCGTCGACTCCCGTCTGGACCGCGTGACCGCGGCCGTCGAGTCGTGGCGCGCGCTCGACGACGACACGAGAACCGACGTGCTGGACGCGTTCGAGCGGTACGACGACGCCGGCGGCACCGACCGCGCCGCGGTGGACGCCGCGCTCGTCCTCCGGGAGACCGGCCTGCACGACGGCGTGTTCGCGCCGCTCGCGGACTGCGACCCGGACGCGCTCGCGGACGCCGCGGACGCCCTCCAGTACCTCGACGGCGAGCGCGTCACCGCGGGGGCGGACGCCCGCCTCGACGAACTTAGGGACGCGCACGCGGACGCCGAACGCCTCGAACGCGACACGTTCGACGTGCTGGAGGAAATCCGCGGCTCCGGCGTTCGCGGCACCGAGGAGTTCCGGGAGGCGTTCGTTGCGTACGTCCGCGAGCAGACCGCCATCGACCCGTCACGGGCGCGCGAGGCGATGGGAGAAGGTGCGGCCGACGCCGGGGACTTCCTCGCGGCCACCGCACGCGACCTCGAAACCGACCTCGCCCAGGCCGTCGAATCCCGCGAGGACACGGTTCGAGCGGACCTCCAGGAACGCGTCGACGACGCACGCGAGGACGTGGACGCCGCCGTCGACGCCGTCTCCGACATCGCCTTTTACCTCTCGCTCGCCCGGTTCGCCGACGCGTTCGACCTCGCCCGGCCCACTATCGTTGACACCGACACGCTCGCCGTCGTCGGCGCGCGAAACCTCTCGCTCCGCCGCGACGGCGTTGATGTCCAGCCAGTGACGTACGGCGTCGGCGACCACACCACCGGCGATGCGCCGAGCGGCGACCGCGTCACCGTCCTCACGGGCGCGAACTCCGGCGGGAAGACCACGCTCCTCGAAACCCTCTGCCAGGTCGCCCTGCTCGCACAGATGGGACTCCCCGTGCCTGCGGACGCCGCCGAAGTCGGCCTGGTGGACGCGCTCGTCTTCCACCGCCGCCACGCCAGCTTCAACGCCGGCGTCCTCGAATCCACGCTCCGCTCGGTGGTCCCGCCGCTGTCGGGCGACCGCCGCACCCTCATGCTCGTCGACGAGTTCGAAGCCATCACCGAACCCGGGAGCGCCGCCGACCTCCTCCACGGCCTCGTCACGCTCACGGGACGGGAGAACGCGCTCGGCGTCTACGTCACCCACCTCGCCGACGACCTCGCGCCCCTCCCCGGGAACGCCCGCATCGACGGCATCTTCGCCGAAGGCCTCACGCCCGACCTCGAACTCGCCGTGGACTACCAGCCGCGCTTCGACACCGTCGGGAAGTCCACGCCCGAGTTCATCGTCTCCCGACTGGTCGCCGAAACCGAGAACCGCGAGGAACAGGCCGCGTTCCGCACGCTCGCGGACGCGGTCGGCCACGACGCCGTCCAGCGCACGCTCGCCGACGCCGACTGGACGCAGTAACTACAGTCCTCCCGCTCTACGCTCCCGTATGGACTGGACACTCCTCCCGATAGTCGGCGGCGTCGCCGTGTTGCTCGCCGTGAGCGCCTTCTTCTCCAGCGCCGAAATCGCGCTGTTCTCCCTCCCGATCGAACGCGTCCGCGAACTCGCCGACACACCCAACGGCCGCCGCCTCGCCGAGACCCGCGAGAACTCCCACCGCCTCCTCGTCACTCTCCTCGTCGGGAACAACGTCGTCAACATCGGGATCTCGAGCATCGTCACCGTCGTCCTCGTCACCTACCTTCCGCCGAGTTACGCCGCAGTCGTCGCGACCCTCACCGCCACCACCCTGGTACTCGTGTTCGGCGAAATCCTCCCGAAGACCTGGGGGCTCGCGAACGCCGAATCCTGGTCGCTGCGCGTCGTCGGGCCGATGCGCGCCATCGAACTCCTCCTCTACCCGCTCGTCGTCTTCTTCGACGGACTCACCGGGACGCTCGCACGGCTCGCGGGCGGCGAAACCGAAATCGAACGCGAATACTTAGACGAAAAGTAAGACGTAGTCAGTCGGAGTTCACGCTCGGGCGCGTGCGCTCCGTGCCCTTCCCCTTCTTCGAGAGACCGCGCCCGCGCTTGCCGGCGGCGGTGAGACCGCGGTGCGCGCGGTTCTCCTGCGAGTTGTTACAGATCCAGTTCAGGTCGTCGTCGTTCTGGATGGCGGGATGCTCGGGGTCGAGGAAGATGACCTCGAACCACTTCTGCGAGCCGTCCTCACCGACCCAGTACGAGTTCAGAACGCGGAGGTTCCGGTACTTCCGGGTCGCGCGCTCCTCCGCGATGCGCTGGAGGTTCTTCGAGCGACCGATGCGGTTCACGCCCTGGCGCTTCGTCCGACGCCCGGCCTTGAACCGCTGCTTGCGTGCCGTCCCCTTCCGCACGCTGACGCGTGCGACGACGACGCCCTGCTTCGCCTTGTAGCCCAGGTCGCGGGCCTTGTCGAGGCGAGTCGGGTTGTCGACGCGGACGATAGCGCCCTGGTCGCGCCACTCCTGCTTTCGCTGCCATTGCAGCTCGGCGAGCTTGCCCTCGCCGGGCTGCTTCCACGCGTCCCGAATGTGGGAGTAGAAACTTCGTGCCATGGTTATCAGTCGGGCGCTTGCGATTCAGTTCGCGAACGCGAACCACATTTCGTCCCGTCGAAACGGGTGCCCGCTGGAGCCCGTGGCCAGCGAGTTACCCGTGCTTCGTGGAGCGCGAGTAAAAGGACTACGGAACGCCTCGGTCAGCGCGCGAGCAGGCTGACGTTGACATGTAAAGAGAACGACGATTCCGAACCCGACCCAAAAAACGACTACTACAGATTTCGTATCGCCGATAGCAGTATATCGTTGCTACGCGGCGCTCACTCTTGGAACACAGAAACCCGAGAAAACAGCGCGGTCAGTAGTTCTCGATGCGTTCGAAGGTGTTGTCCGCGACCGCGTCCGCGACCGCGTCTACGTCCGGGTCGGAGACGGCGTTCGGGTACTTCCGCTGGAAGTAGGAGACGATGTTTTGCACGTCGCGTCCGAGGAGTTCGCGCGCGTTCTCGTGGTCGGTGGGGACTGACTGCGGCCAGTCGAACAGCGTGATGCCGGACTCGTGGACGAACACGTTGTACTCGGAGATGTCCGCGTGCACGAAACCCTTCGAGTAGGCGAGAGCCATCTCCTGCAGGACGAGGTCGAGCACGCCCTCCGCCTGCTCGGCGTCGAGTTTCGCGCGGTTCAGTTCCACGCCGTCGATCTTCTCCATCACGATGGCGTGCCGGTTCTGGTCGACCGGCCGCGGGACGCGCACGTCCGGGTAGAGTGATTCGAGCGCCTCGTGTTCGCGCTCGGCGGCTTTTCGCGCGGTGTAGAACCAGGAGACGTGCTCCTTCTCGCTCGTGTAGTCGCGTTCCTTGTTCACCTCGCGGAAGTTCGTGTAGCCCTCGCGGTGGAACTTGAGCGCCATCGGCTTGTACGACTGCACCTCGAACACGTCCGACTCCTTTCCGACGCCGAGCGGCGCGCCGAACCCCTCGACGGTGTCGCGCTCCGCGAACGTCTTCAGCGCGAGCACGTCGTACCCCTCGAACGTGAGCCGGAACCCCTCGTACTGGATTGTCTGTCGCTCCACCAACCCCCGGTCCTCAACGCGGTCCAGTCGGTAGTCCACCTCCTCCTCTGTGAGGCGCGCGAACTCCGGGAGTTTCTCGCGCGCCACCCACTCGGAGAAGCGCATTCCGTGTTCAACGCCCGAGAGGAGGTTGAAATCCTCCTGCTCCAGCTCCGCGACCTCCTGGGCGACGTTCTGAACCATCTACCCGGGATTCGGCCGCGTCGGGTAAAAACACCGCGGAGCCGCCGATAAACTCTATATGCCGATACAGAAACTCCTGTTCCCTCGGGGGTCGCGCGGCCGGCTGGCTACCGAGATTCGAGTGTTAAAAGAGTTTAGTGACTGTTGGACAGTACCAATCTATATACGTTACCAACGTTAGAACACGACACAGGTATGACTGCCAATTTGAACACTAACCGTAGAACCTTCTTGAAAACTTCCGCGGGAGCCCTCGCACTCACGAGCGTCGCCGGCTGCATGGGGGGCAGCGGGAGCGGTGACGCGCCGGGCGCGGACGGCGAGATGATCATGACCACGTCCACCGAAACCACGTCCGCGTACGCGATGAGTCAGGCAATCGCGAACCGCGTCAACCAGAACACGGACGCGGTTACAGTCGACGCCCGGCCGAGCGAGGGGACGAACGCCAACATCGGCCGTCTCTCCCGCGACGAATCCGACATCTCCTACATCCAGAACTGGACCGCGAGCAAGGTCGCGAACAACGAAGCCCCATTCGAGGACATCGACTTCACGCCGAACCAGGTGTTCCACCTCTACGACCTCGCGTGGCTGCTCGCGTCCCCGAACGACGGATGGACGTCCGTCTCCGACATCCAGTCCGACAGCCGAGTATCCCCGACGCCGCGTGGCTCCGGGACCGCCGAGATGCTCCAGCACTCCCTCGACTACGTCGTCGACGACTACGAGCGCGTGAGCATCAGCTACGGCAATCAGGCGAGCGCGATGAGCGAAGGCCGCCTCGACGTGGGCGCGGCGACCTTCATCAACAAGTCCGTCGAACCCGGCTGGGTCCAGCAGATGAAGAGCACCGTCGGCCTCCGCGTCCTCCAGTGGCCGGACGAGGCGGTCTCCCAGCTCGAAGACGACCCCGCAATCATCATGTCGGACATCGACATGAGCACCTTCGAGGGCTACGAGTACGCCCCCGACACGCTTCACACGCCGACGCTCGCGTACAACTTCGTCGTGCGCAACGACTTCTCCTACGACACCCTCTACTCCTTCCTGGAGACGCTGTGGGCGCAGCGCGAAGCGCTTCAGGAGGACAACGCGCTCCTCGGCGGCCTCGCCGACGGCGAGTTCTGGACGGAGAACGCGTACGACACGCTCCCGTTCCACCCGGCCGCCGCTGACTTCTATCAGGAGAAGGGCGTCTGGTCTGACGAGTTCGAAGTCGGCGAAGAGTAGCGCACTCGATGTTCGACTCCCTTCGACTGAGCGACGGCACGACTGTCGCCGAACTGCGCGAATCCTTCGGGAGCCGACCGGTCAGCGAGCGCGTTATCATCGCCACCGTGTCCGCGCTCGCCGTTCTGTTGACTGCGTCCACGCTCGCGTTCGCGTGGTTCCGTCCTATCGTCCGCGTGCGCTGGACGAACATCTTCCTCGGGCTCGGGCTCGTCATCTACTACCTCAACCTCTCCGTACAGGCACAGGAGGGTGACTCCCGACTGCTCGGGTTCGTTCCCGACCGCTACCACGACCACGTCGGACGCCTCGACTCACACCTCTGCGTGCTGTCCGCGTTCGCGGCCGCCGCAGTGAGCATCTACGTCGAACTGAACTTCACGCGGCTCTACGAGAGCGCGATTGTCGTCGGATTCCAGCAGATGGACATCGTCGTCGGCCTGGTCGTCGTCGCGCTCGTCATCGACGCGACCCGGCGCGCGTACGGCTGGGCTATCGCGCTCGTCGGCATCGGCTCCGTCGTGTACGCCATCATCGGCCCCGTCCTCCCCGGATTCCTCTCGCACTCCGGGTTCACGTGGGCCGACGTGGCGACGTACGGCGCGGTCCGCATCAACGGTGCGTACGGCTTCATCACCGAAATCGGCGCGACGTGGGTCGCCGTGTTCATCATGTTCGCCGGGCTCGCCCGCGTCTACGGCGCGCTCGACGTCATCCTCGGCCTCGGCGAGCGCCTCGGCCGGAACCTCAAGAGCGGCGTCGTCCACGTCGCCGTTCTCTCCAGCATGGCGATGGGGTCCATCACGGGGAGCGCGGCCGCGAACGCCGCGACGACCGGGAGCTTCACCATCCCGATGATGAAACGCCAGGGCGTTCGCGAAGACTACGCGGGCGCTATCGAGAGCGTCGCGTCCTCCGGCGGACAGATAATGCCGCCCGTGATGGGTGTCGCCGCGTTCCTGATGGCGGACATCCTCGGCGTCTCCTACTTCCGCGTCATTCAGGCGGCGTTCCTCCCGGCGCTCCTCTTCTACTTCAGCGTCGGTATCGCCATCCAGTTCGCCGTCCTCCGACACGGCTGGACGACCGAAAACGAGACCGACAACAGCATTCTCGCGTCGCTGTTCAGCGTCCGCACGCTCACAACCGTGCTCTACACCGCGCTCACCGTGGGCGCGTTCTTCGTCGCCCGCAACACCTTCGGGTACGGTCCGCTCACGGCCGCCGTCGTCGCCGGTGCGGTGCTCCTCGTGGTCCGCCTGCTTCAGGCGGTCGCGCTCTCGGACGCCACGGTCGACGATTTCATGGGGGCGCTCCGCCGGTTCTTCGCCGGAACGCACTTCCTCGTGCCGATGGCCGTCCTCCTCTACACGCTCGTCGTGATGCGGCTCTCGCCGCTCGCCGCCGGCCTGTACACGACCCTGGCGATGGTCGGGACGATGTACGCCCGGAACGTCCTGCTCGCCCTCATCGGCGACGGAGAAATCGAGTCCGCAGACACGGACGCGGATGTGGACGCGGCCTCACAGGGCGTGCCGTCCGCGCTCGTCGCGACCACCGTGGACACCCTTCGCGGGTTCAAGCGCGGGTCGCTCGACATGGCGCCGCTGGTCGGCGTGCTCGCGTCCATGGGTGTCATCATCGCGATGCTCACCCAGACAGGACTCACGCAGACCATCAGCCTCCGCATGATCTCGCTCGGCGGCGGGGTGCTCGTCCTCGTCCTGCTCATCGCGATGGTATGCAGCATCCTCTTCGGCATGGGGATGCCGACGCCCGCGGCCTACATCCTCGTGCAGGCGCTCATCACGCCCGCGCTCGTCGACCTCGGCGTCGGCTCCATCACCGCCCACCTCTACGTGTTCTACTTCGCGATGCTCTCCGCCATCACGCCACCGGTCGCTGTCGGCGTCGCCGTCGGCTCCCGCATCGCCGACAGTAGCTTCATGCAGACAGCGATGCAGTCGCTCCGCATCGGCGCCGCCGGGTTCCTCATCCCGTTCGCGCTCGTCGTGAACCCCGCGCTCATCGACTGGACGCTCACGGGCACCCCGCTCGCCGTGTTCGGGGTGTTCCTCGGCGTCGTCTCGCTCACCGCGGCCACCATCGGCCACGACGGTGCGCGGACGCTCACGACGCCGTGGCGCGCGGTCTTCCTCGCGTTGGCCGCCATCTGCCTGTTCGGTCCGGCGAGCGAGGCGGTGGTCGGTAGCTCCGGCGCGCTCGCAGTGCAGGCCGGCGCGGCCGTCCTCGCGCTCGCATTCTTCGCCATCGCGAACCTCCGCGGGGCGGACGCCGCGACGCCCGCGAGCGCGTAGCGACCCGAACCGTTTTCTTCCCTTCTTTCATTCGCTCCGCTATGTCACCGCTCGACACTGAGGTTCGAGTCGGCACCGTCGAATCCGCGGAGCCGTTCCCGGAAACCCGGAAACCCGAGATGGTGAAACTCACCGTCGACCTCGGCGACGACACCGTCCAGTCCGCCGCACAGCTCGGCTACCACCACGACCCCGACGCGCTCCCCGGCACCCAGGTCCTGTGCGCGCTCGGACTGGGGACCGTGAACATCGCGGGCTACGAGTCCGAGGCGCTCACGCTCGGCGTTCCCGGAGACGACGGGAACCCCGTGCTCGTCCGACCCGACGGCGACGTGCCGCCCGGCGGCGAACTCTACTGATTAAGTCGCGCGAGCCCTACGCTCCAGTATGACCCCGGCGGACCGCGAGTGGCGGCTCATCGAGGAAGAAACGTGGCACGGCCCGACGAACATGGCGCTCGACGAGGTCGCCGCGCGCACCGCGGCCGAGGACGGTCTGCGGACGGCGCGCGTCTATCGCTGGGGGCCGAGCACGCTCTCCCTCGGCTACAACCAATCCCCGGAGAGCGTGGACTGGGACTACTGCGAGGACGCCGGCGTCACGGTCACGCGGCGGCCGACCGGCGGCGGCGGCATCTACCACGACTACACCGGCGACATCTCGTACACGCTCGTCGCGCCCGCCGACGAACTCCCCGGCGACCTCATGGACGCCTACCACGTGCTCTGCCAGCCGATTCTCGACGCGTTCTCCCGCATGGGCATCGACGCCGACTACGTCGACGAGTCGATGCCCGAACTCCACCGGCCCGCGTGCTACCTCCGCGAACTCCATCCCGCCCACGACATTGTCGCTGACGGGAAGAAGATCAGCGGGAACGCCCAGTACCGTCAGCGGGACGCCGTCATCCAGCACGGCTCGCTCTCCTACTCGCTCGCGACCGACCGCCACCTCGGCGTGTTCAGCGACCCGCCCGCGTCCGAGACCTTCGAGGACCGAGTCACGTCAATCCGCGAACTCGCGGGCATCTCGCGCGACGAGGCCGTATCAGCCGTGGAGGACGCGCTCGCGGACTGGGCTGACGCCGACCCCGGCGAGTGGCGGGACGACGAACTCGCGGACGCTCGCGACCTCGCTGGAGAAAAGTACGCGACCGACGCGTGGACGCGCGAAACTAACTGAACCCGAACGACTCCTCCTCCGCCGGCGGCCCGAGCACGTCTTCCACGGCCGCCCGAATCTCCTCCAGCGGCGGCGAGTCCCGCGTCGGGTCGAGCGGATGTTCGCCCACCCAGCGATACCTGATGACGCCGTCCTGGTCGATGAAGAACACGGAGCGCTTCGAGCGCGCCGCGACCTTGAGCGCCCGGTACTTCACGCCATACGACTCCGTGATGCTGAGGTCGCGGTCCGAGTACAGCGGGAACCCGAGATTGAGGTAGTCGATGAACTTCTTATGCGTGTACGTCCGCGACCGACTGACGCCAACGACCTGTACGCGACCCCCGGTCGCGAACCAGTCGTAGTCGCGGAACGAACACCACTCGTTCACGCAGTCCGGACTGAAGTCATTCGTGTAGAACGCCAACAGCACGGGCTTCTCCGCCAATAGGTCAGAGAGCGGCGTTTCTTCTACGTCGCCGTCTGGTGTGACGAGCGGCGCGCTGAACATGGGTGCGTCCGCCCCCACTTCCAGCGGCGAGTCCGGCATACCTCGACGAAGGAGCGTAATGACCTAAAGCGTCCCGGGTTCCGAAGCGTTTTCGTCCACCGGTCACGCACAGTCCGTATGCTCAGAGTAGGCGCACACGTCTCCATCGCCGGCGGCGTCGACAACGCCGTCGAACGCCAGGTCGATGTCGGTGGGAACTGCGGCCAGATATTCACGCACTCCCCACAGGTCTGGCAGGACCCGAACATCGGCGACGACGAGGCCGCCGCGTTCCGCGACGACACCACCGCGGAACTCGACGGCCCCTGGGTGATTCACTCCTCCTACCTCGTGAACCTCTGCACGCCGAAGGACGACCTCCGCGAGAAGTCCATCGACTCCATGCAGAAGGAAGTCGACGCCGCCGCCGACCTCGGCATCGAATACGTGAACGTCCACCTCGGCGCGCACACCGGCGCAGGCGTCGAACAGGGCCTCGACAACGCCGCGAGCGCGCTCGACGAACTCGACATCCCCGAGGGTGTCACTGTGCTCGTCGAGTCCGACGCGGGGTCCGGCACGAAACTCGGCGGCGACTTCGCGCACCTCGCGGGCGTCCTCGACCGCTCCAGTCAGGACCTCGACGTGTGCCTCGACACCGCGCACGCGTTCGCCGCCGGCTACGACCTCTCCACGCCCGAGGGCGTCGACGAGACGCTTCAGGCGTTCGACGACGAGATCGGCCTCGGCCACCTCGAGTGCGTCCACCTCAACGACTCGAAGCACGAGTGCGGCACCAACAAGGACGAACACGCCCACATCGGCGAAGGACACATCGGCGAGGACGGCATGACCGCGTTCGTCAACCACGACGCCATCCGCGACGTCCCGCTGGTCCTCGAAACCCCGAACGAGGACGACCGCGGGTTCGCGTGGAATATCGAGAAAGTGCGGGAACTCCGCGACGCGTAGCGTCGCGACCCCTCGAACGTTCACGAGAGCGAATTTTTCGTTAGCCAACCAGTACGCAGAGCGTTCTGGTGACGGTGGCACCGCGAGACTCCACGAATCGTGGATTTGCGGACGGTAGTCGTCGCGCGCAGGCGGTTCGTTTTTCTCATTCGGGGTCGTACGCGTGGGTGTGCGACGGTTTTCCGCGGAGTACTTGACGGATACGCGGCGGGGGATGTGGGAGGACCGTGAGGCGCTCGCGCCGCTCTCCCTCCACGACCGCGAGCGAATTCTGGACGTGGGTTGTGGGACCGGCGAGCTGACCCGCGTGCTCGGCGAGGAGTCCTCGGCGACGGTTGTGGGGGCGGACGCGGACCGCGAGTTGCTCGCGCACGTTGACGCCGACGGTCGGATTCAGGCGGACGCGACGCGGCTTCCGGTTCGGGACGACGCGTTCGACCTCGTGACGTGCCAGGCACTCCTCATCAATCTCCCAGACCCGGTCGTCGCCGCTCGCGAGTTCTCGCGGGCGTCCAGCGACTTCGTCGCCGCCATCGAACCCGACAACAGCGAGGTGCGCGTCGAATCGACGGTGTCGGACGAAGCGTCGCTCGCTGAGTCCGCTCGCCGGACCTACATCGAGGGCGTCGAGACGGACGTGACGCTCGGGCAGAGCGCCGCTGCCGTGTTCGAGGACGCCGGGCTCACCGATGTGGTGACGCGACGCCACGAACACGTCCGAACCGTCGAACCGCCGTACTCGCGCGCTGAACTCGAAGACGCACAGCGGAAAGCGACGGCGAGCCGGCTCGCCGACCAGCGCCCGACACTCGAAGCCGGCGGAATGACTGGACGCGAGTACGACCGTCTCCGCTCCGCGTGGCGCGAGATGGGGCGTGCGGCAGTCGCGCAGATGCAGGACGAGTCGTATCGCCGTCGTGCGGTAATCCCATTCTACGTCACGGTCGGCCGCGTTCCCGAATCCTCGGAGACGTAACAGAACGCGCGTTCTGGGAGGGCTTTTGTATCCCCGCGGACACGGAATCCGTATGGACTCTCGTATTGAGCGACACGCCGAACTCATCGCCGACCACTGTGTCGACATCCAGGAGAACGACGACGTCTACATTTCGGCCCCCGCGGCCGCGAACGACCTCGTTGTCGCCTTGCACGCCGAAATTGGAAAGCGCGGCGCGAACCCGATGCTCTCGTGGCGGAACAGCGCCGCCTCCCGCGCCTACCACCGCGAGATGGACGCCGAGGACTACACGCTCAGCGAGCACTCGCTCGCGGCGATGGACGAAGCGGACGCACTCATCGGTATCCGGGGTGACGAGAACACCGCGGAGACGAGCGACGTGCCGCCCGAGAACCTCTCCGCCGCCCAGCGCGCGAACCAGGAAGCGCAGGAGGCACGACCCGACCGCTGGGTCGGCACGCAGTACCCGACGGCGGGCAACGCCCAGAAGGCCGAGATGAGTACTGAGGCGTACGCGGAGTTCGTGTGGAATGCCGTCAACAAGGACTGGGACGCCCAGCACGAACACCAGCAGCAGCTCGTGGAGATTCTCGACCCCGCGGAGGAAGTACACATTCGCTCGGGCGACACCACCGACCTCACGATGAGCGTCACGGGGATGCGGGCGGTAAACGACGACGCTCGGAAGAACCTCCCCGGCGGCGAAGTGTTCACCGCGCCCGTCCCCGACTCCGTTGAGGGGCACGTGACGTTCGACAAGCCCGTGCTGTACATGGGTCGCGAGATACAGAATGCGTACCTCGAATTCGAGGACGGCGACGTCGTGGACTATGGCGCCGACCAGAACGCGGACGCGCTCGGCGCCATCCTCGACACGGACGAGGGCGCGCGACGGCTGGGCGAGCTCGGTATCGGGATGAACCGTGATATCGACCGGTTCACGTACAACATGCTGTTCGACGAGAAGATGGGCGACACCGTCCACCTCGCTGTCGGGCGAGCCATCGACGAGTGCGTCCCCGAGGACGCCGAGGTCGACGGAAACCAGTCCGCGACGCACGTGGACATGATTGTGGACATGAGCGAGGACTCCGTCATCGAGGTTGACGGCGAGGTCGTGCAGCGCGACGGCACCTTCCGCTTCGAAGACGGCTTCTAGGGGCTGACAGGCGGCGGACTGGTTCGACCGGGCTGTGCCGCGCTCCCGCCTCGTCCCCCGGCCGGCCGTGATTACGTCACACCGCCCGCTGGCCGCGGCTTCTTATATGAACTATCGGGGCGTCTCGGTTCCCCACTTGTCGAGCGCCGTCCGGAGCTCGGGATGGGTGTCGGCGTACTCCTCGATGTCGATTCCCGCCACGGCGGCGTCGATGGATTGACGGAGGGCTTTCGCGCCGGCGTGCGTGCCGTCGGGATGGCCGTGCACGCCGCCGCCGGCCTGGATGCCGATGTTGGTGCCGATGCGGTCGACGAGCTCCGGGACGAGTCCGGGATGGAGGCCGCCGGACGCCATCGGGAGCACGTCGTTCATCCCGTGGAGGTCGCTGTACAGCCACTCGTTGATGCCGGCGGTATCCTCGTTCTCGAGTTTCCCGAGGTCCGCGGTGCCGGTGTGGATGTGGTCGACGCCGCAGAGTCGCGAGACCTGCGCGAGCGCACGCATCGACACGCCGTGGTCGGGGACGCGGTCGAACGCCGCGTGCATCGCGCGGTGCGCGTGAATCGCCAGCCCCTCCTCTTCGGTGACCTCGCGGACCTGTTGGACGGCGGCCCAGCCCGCGGTGACGACGTCGACCATCACGAACTCGCAGCCGGCGTCCGCGGCCATCTGCACGCGGTCGAGCATCTGGTCGCCCGTCCCGGTGACGTTCACGAGATAGCTCTTCCGCTCGCCCGTCTCCTCCTCGGCTTGGTCGCGCCGTTCGAGCGACTGGTAGAGCCGGTCCTCGTACCGATTAAACGATTGGTCGGTGAGATTTTCGTCGTCCTTGAGAAGGTCGATGCCGCCCGTCCACGCCTCGTACGCGATCTGGACGTGCTGGTCGGTGCTCAGTCCAACCTTCGGCTTCGGAACGGTAGCGGTGATCGGACGGCCGGCGGCGTCCAGCAGTTCCGAGCGCACGCTCGTCCCGTACTGTGGCCCCGGGAACGACGTCGCCAGCGGCTCCGGCCAGTCGCAGTCGACCAGGCGGATACGCTCGACGGCCTTCATGCCGAGGATGTTCCCCGCGATGCAGGAGAGCACCTGCGGCATGTTCCCGTGTTCGAAGAGAGCGTCCGGATACGCGACCCTGATTCTGTCGCCGTCAATGTGGAAGCAGGTCGCGCTCAAGTCGGTGATGTTCCCCTCCACCTGGAGTTCAGCCCACGTTCCGTTCGAACTCTCGGAGGCGACCCTGCTCCCCGCGGACTCCATGTCCATGTCGCTCGCGGGCGTGACGCGGAAGTCACAGACGAGTTCGTCGTCGGCCGGTTCGTAGTTGAGGTCGAGGAAGTCCTCGTACGTGATTCCCGTCATAGACCTGAAATTGCACTCCGCAGCATCAAAACACTGCCGCCGACACGCTATTTGATATCTCCGTATGTGGTTTATTCGGGTGCGAAACGGTGAAACGGGCTCCCCCGCAACCGACTCCATGGACTGCACCAAGTGCGACCGCGAGGCGGTGATGCACGCCGCGTACTCGGGGACGCATCTCTGCGACACCCATCTCTTCGAGTCCGTGGAACGCCGAGTTCGGCGGCGCGTCCGCGAGGACGACCTGCTCCCGCGGGACGCGACTCCCGAGAACCCACAGACGTGGGTCGTCGGCCTCTCCGGCGGGAAGGACTCCGTGGTTCTCACGAAGATCCTCCACGACACGTTCGCCGAGGACCCCCGCGTCGAACTCGTCTGCCTCACCATCCACGAGGGCATCGAGGGCTACCGGGACGCGTCGGTGGACGCCTGCGAGGAGCTCACCGCGGATCTCGACGTGCGCCACGAACTCGTCACGTACCGCGACGAGTTCGACCTGGAGATGGACGACGTGGTCGCGGACGACCCCGAGAACATGGCGCCCTGCGCGTACTGCGGGGTGTTCCGCCGCGACATTTTGGCGCGGTACGCGGACGAGTACGACGCGGATAAACTCCTCACGGGTCACAACCTCGACGACGAAGCCGAAACGGCGCTGATGAACATCTTCGAGGGGAACGTCGAACAGGTCGCGAAGCACTTCGACGCGTCGCTCGGCGGGTTCGACGAACGCGAGACGCGCCCGGAGATGGTGCCGCGCGCGAAACCGCTGCGGGACGTGCCCGAGAAGGAAGTCGCGCTCTACGCGCAGCTACAGGACCTCCCCGTGCACATGGCGGAGTGCCCGCATTCGAGCGAGGCGTTCCGCGGCGAAATCCAGGACCTCCTCCTATCACTCGAGGAGAACCATCCCGGGACGCGGCACTCGATTATAGCGGGATACGAGGAGCTGGCGGAATTGGCTGCGGAAAAGTATCGTGGCGGTGAGCCGGAGTCCTCGCTGGACTCCTGTACGGAGTGCGGCGCGCCGACGACGCGCGACGTGTGCCGGAAGTGCGCGTTGGTCGACGCCGTTCAGTCGGTCTGACGCACCCCGATGGCTCCCGCAGACTGGGGAACTGTGCGACGGGCGCGTGACCGGCTGTCCGATTATCTGATGACGTCGAGGCCGTTGTTCTGCTCGACTTCGTCCTCGCCGCCGTCCGAGTGCGCGCCCCATTCGGAGCCCGTGCTCCCGGTCTGGGTCTGTGCGTCCACGTCACGCGACGGGTTCGTGTCGACATCCTGGAGTTCCTGCCGGGACTTGTCCGCCTGTTTCTGGGTGCTCGGGCCCAGGACCTGCGCGGACTGGACGCCCGTCATGATTGCCATGACGCGGACCTTGCCCTTGTAGTTCTCCTGGATGCGCGCGCCCCAGATGACGTTCGCGGACGCGTCGAGGCGTTCCGTGATGTGGTCGGCGATGCCCTCGGCCTCTTTGAGCGTGAGGTCGGGGCCGCCCGTGATGTGGACCAGTCCGCCGGACGCGCCGCGGTAGTCCACGTCGAGGAGCGGATGGTTCATCGCGTCCTTCACGACTTCCTCGGTCTTGTTCTTGTCCTGGGTCTCCCCCACCAACATGACGGCGACGCCGCCCTGATTCATGATGGCGGTCATGTCCGCGTAGTCGAGGTTGATGAGGCTCGGCTGGGTGATGGTCTCCGAGATTCCTTTGACGGTCTCGGCGATGATCTGGTCCATCACGCTGAACGCCTTGCCGATCGGGAGGTTCGGAACGTAGTCGAGCAGGCGGTTGTTGTCCAGCACGATGATTGAGTCCGCTTCCTCGCGGAGCTTTTCGAGGCCTTCCTCGGCCTTCACCGTGCGTGCGCGCTCGACGTTGAACGGCGTTGACACCATGCCGACGACGATTGCGCCCTGTTCTTTCGCGATGCTGGAGACGACGGGTGCTGCGCCCGTTCCCGTGCCGCCGCCCATGCCGGCGGTGACGAACACGAGGTCCGCGTCGCCGAGCACTTCCTTGATGGTGCCCTGCGCCATTTCGGTGGCGCGTTCGCCCATCGAGGGGTCGCCGCCCGCGCCGAGGCCGTTCGTCAGGGACTTCCCGACGAGGATTTTGGTGTCGGCCTCGATCATCTTGAGGTGCTGTTTGTCCGTGTTGATGGCGACGGTGTCAGCGCCCTCGACGCCGATGTTGTAGAGGCGATTGACGGTGTTGTTGCCGGCGCCGCCACAGCCGACGATGACGATTCGGGGGTCGCCGAACTCGTCGCCGTCGCTGCTGGCGTCGCTCATGTCTCGCTGCTCTTTCTCGGCGTTCTCGAGGGCCTCGTTGACTATGTCCTGCATTGTTTACACCTTGGCCCAGTTTTTCGGGCTGTTCTCTTGCTGTTCATCAAGCATCTCTCGGACGGCGGACCGGATGGCTTCGCTGCGATTGGGGTATTTACCCCGTTCGACCATCCGCTCGACCTCCTCGATTTGCTGCCGTGGTATTCGGAGAGTCACACGCTCCATTGTTTGTTTCCCCAGTAAGCCGGCGTTTGTCTTACACGCCTCCCGGGATGCGGCGTACCGCGCCACAGCCGACGGGTTCCGTGTAAGACGACCGTCTTACGTGTCCCAACAATCTATGTAATCACGTAAATAGTTAATGGGGCCTGAGAACGAGTACCTCACCGCTCCACGATGCCCGTTGACGAGGCCCGACGGCCGCACTCGGGACAGAACGCCCACTCGGCCCGCAGCTCACCGCCGCACTCGCAGAGCGCGCGTTTACTCGCGTTCTCCCCGCAGTTCGGACAGTACACGTGCTCCGCCGCCACGTCCTCGCCACACTGCGTACACGTTCGCGACGACGCCGGCGTCTCCCGTTCCTGTTCCGCACCCGCGTCAACACGCTCGGAACGTTCGGTCGAACGCCCCGAATCCGTCGTCTGGCCGTCAACGGTGACGTTTACGTTGATATCCTGCGCGCCACCCAGGCGTTCCGCGACGAGTTCGTCCACACGCTCCGCGACCAGCGCGTCCAACGACCCCCGGTCGCCGTCCGACGACCACCGCTCCGCGCGCGACGCCCCTCGCTCCGCCCCCTCGGCACGCTCGTCGAGGTACTGGCGGAGCGCGTCCCGCATCACCTCGCTCTTCGAGGCGTCCAGGGACTCAACCGCCCGAACGAGGTCGTCGTCCGCACGGAACGTTATCTTACTCATCGACTCACCTCGAACTATCCACGTATCCCACATCAACCTACCGCCGCTGTCGGACACTGTCACACGCCGACCGAATGATAACCCTTTTATCCGAATCAGCAGCTATGAACGAGTGCGACCGCCCTTAGCTCAGACTGGTAGAGCAGCCGACTGTAGATCGGCTTGCCCCCCGTTCAAATCGGGGAGGGCGGACTTCTCCTCCCGTCGATTCCACGCAGAAGCCGAAACTCCGTAAACGACGGGTAGGAACACTTCTCGCCGCTGATTCCCATTTTGGAAGCGCCGCGCACGAACGCGGGTTGAACAGGGGTCTTGGCGCGGTTATTCGTGGAGTGCGTAGAGTGCGGTGCCGGTGAGGAGGATGAGTGCGCCGAGGACGAACGTGCCGGGAATCGGGAGCGCGAAGACGGCGGCGCCGACGAGGAGGACTTTGGTGTGGGTGTTCACGTCTGGAATATCGTCGTGTGGTCGGAAGGGCGTGGTGGCGGTTTTCCGGGAAGCGGGGTTTTTTCGGGGTGGTTGCGGTCGCTCCGCGTATGCATACGGAGGTTCCCGGGAGCGAGTTCGACCGGCGGTTGGACGCGGTTCGCGACCGTATCGCGGACGCTGGCGTGGACGCCGGCGTGTGGTTCGGTGCGACGAGCATCGAGTACGTGTCGGGGTTCGCGCACATCCAGACGGAGCGTCCGGTCGTGCTCGCGGTGACGCTGGACGAGGTGGCGATTACGGTGCCGCGGTTGGAGGTCGAGCGCGTCTCCGAGAACCCGCGCATCGACGCGGTCCACTCGTATTTCGACTACCCGCAGGGCGCGCCGGTGGAGACGGCGGCGGGGATGCTGGACGCCCTCGACGCGTCGTCGGTGGCGGCGGACATGGACGGCGCGCCGGGCGTGATGGGCTACGAGGGGCCGGCGCTCTCCGAGTTCGTGGACGTGGAGTCCCAGAACTGGGTGTCGCGGATGCGGTACGCGAAATCCAACGTCGAGGTCGAGCTGATTCGGGAGTCGGCGCGCTGGGCGAACCTCGCGCACCGCTACCTCGCGGAGTACACGGAGGCGGGCGCGCATCCGGTGACGGTGAGTCAGCGCGCGTCCATGGAGGGGTCGCGGGCGATGCTGGACGCGCTCGGGGACGAGTACGCGGTGCGCACGCGCGGCGACGGCCCCGTGCACGCGGGGTACATCGCGGGCGAGCAGACCCGCCTCCCGCACGGTCACACGGCGAACGAGCGGCTCAGCGAGGGCGACGTGCTGGTGACGGGTGCGACGGCGAACGTGGACGGCTACCACTCCGAACTCGAACGCACGATGTTCGTCGGGGAGCCAACCGACGAGCAGGCGGAGTACTTCGAACTGATGCACGAGGCCCAAACCATCGCCATCGAGGCGCTCGGCCCGGGCGTCGAACTCGCGTACGTGGACGACATCGTCGCCGAGTACTTCGAGGAACAGGGCGTCGCGGAGCACGCCCAGCACCACGTCGGACACAACATCGGACTGGGCGCGCACGAACCGCCGTACATCGACGCGGGCGCGGACGGCACGATGGAACCCGGGCACGTCTACACCATCGAACCCGGCATCTACACGGACACGTACGGCTACCGGCACTCCGACACGGTCGCCATCACCGAGGACGGCACGGACCAACTCACGTACTTCCCACGGGATATCGAGTCGAACACGCTCTAACCCACGACTTTATTACTCGATACCGCGTCGGGAGAACTAATGGTCGAGGTGTTCGCGGTGGCGAGCGGCAAGGGCGGGACGGGGAAGACGACGAGCGCGCTCGCCCTCGGGATGGCGCTCGCGGAGCGCTACGACGTGACCGTCGTCGACGCCGACACCGGCATGGCGAACCTCCTCTTTCACGCCGGCCTCGCGGACGCCGACACGACCCTCCACGACCTCCTCCTCGGCGACGCGGACGCCCGGGTCGCCGACGCGACCTACGAGCGCTTCGGGCTTCGCATCGTCCCCTGCGGCACCGACCTCGGGGACTTCCGCGCCGCCGACCCGACCCGTCTCAGGGACGTGGTCGCGACGCTCGCCGCCGACACGGACGTGCTATTACTCGACTCTCCGGCGACGCTCGCGTCCCGGCGCGCCGTCCTCCCAATCGTGCTCGCCGACCGCGTCGTCCTCGTCACGCAGCCGACCGTTCCCGCGCTGAGCGACGCGCTCAAGGTTCAGGAGTACGCCGCGTCCTACGACACCGACGTGGCCGGCGTCGTCTACAACCGCGTGCGCGACGAGGCGGGCGTCGAGCGCGTGGTAGATCCCCGGCGCGAACGTGTAGTCCTGCTCCTCGAACAGCTCGCGGAGCCGGCGGCCGGCCGGGTTGTCGATATCTCTCGTGAAGACGTCGTCGTCGA
>Ga0207813_100312_pt1 | contig 31963 bp, 34 predicted proteins | sample A23E3SouthBayCA_2_FD_187730 | JGI IMG/M metagenome (GOLD analysis project Ga0207813, IMG submission 187730) | Aerobic enrichment media microbial communities from Eden Landing Ponds, California, USA - A23 E3 (4) (SPAdes) | ecosystem: Environmental > Aquatic > Marine > Unclassified | place... | reverse complement strand
CCGAACAGTCCGGGAAACCATCACGAACCTGGCTGCGGCGGACACCACTGTGTTCCTCTCGACGCATCTCCTCCCCGTCGTCGAAGAGATAGCGACCGATGTCGGCATCCTCTACGACGGCGACATCGTCGCGGAGGGTCCACCGGGCGAACTCACGGGCGACAGAGAGATAGACGGGGAAGACACGCTCGAAGACGTCTTCCTCGAAGTCACGACCGAAGACGAATACCGTCCGGGTGAATCGACCCCGGAATAATTGGAGTTCCCGCCAGCAGTATCGCGGTTTCCCGTTGGGTTGTGGCTCACCGAGGTTTCTGACGGCGTCGTCGTTCGCTCTTTCCAGCGGCTGAACCTCGCCATTCAGTGATCATGTTCTTTACGAGGGTGCCCCCCGTTGGTATCCAACGACCGCACACCCTACTCATGCTCGTCGGAATCGTCGGGGCCCTGGGTATCTCAAGCGCAGCGGGGCTCCTGGCGATCAGTGCGACTGTCGCCCGCCGATACGACAAGCCGGGAGCCGCGTGGTTCACGGGATACACCGCGCTGATCGGAGTCGGTCTCGGAGCACTCAGTGTCGGCGTCCTCACAGGATTCGTTCCGGTAACTGACTTTACGGGTGCAGTTGGGCGGTGGCTGGCGTTCGTCTGGATACTCCCCGTCGGTTTGTGGGCAATGTTTGCACTCCGGTACACCGGCCGGTTCGTCTCGTTGACCCTGAAAACAAGTATACTGGTCGCCTTCCCGCTTCTCGTATTCATAATCCAGTTTATACTATCCAGTGCGTCAGGCGTGCCGACACAGGCTATCGGTTTGTTCGGTATTACTGTCAGGTATTATGCACTAGCGCTGGTCGTCGCTGGGATGGTGTTAGTAGTCCGGACGACGCGCCGATACGACCACACCGCGGTGTGGCAAGGTGTTGCCCTCGCTGGGGCACCGGCGACGATGTGGTTGTTTTGGAGCAGTATTCCGTATATCGCTCAACTCGGCCGGACGGCAGGTGGGGCCGCCTACGTACTGGGATCACTCGGCGCGGTGTGTGGGTTCGGACTCGCGGTGTTCCGACTCGACGCGTTCGACGTAGCCCCGACCGTCGGCGTCGTCGGCGAACGGGATATCGTCGAGGAGACAGACGACTTGGTGTTGATCGCGGACGAGGAGCACCGAGTCGTACGGGCAAACGAACGTATGCGCATCGCTTCGGGCGGGGTGGACCCCTCGGTTGGCACCGTTACCGTCGAAGACATGTTCGGGACCGACGTTGAGGGTTTGCGAGCAGCCGAGACGGTCACGCTCAGTGTCGCAGGCGTGTCGGCGAAGTACGATGCGCAGGTGTCGACAGTGGTCGACCGGACCGACCGGCATCTGGGAACCGTGGTCAGCCTCCGCGAGGTAACCGAGCGCGAACTCCGCAAGGAACGCCTATCAGTCCTCAACAGGGTTCTGCGACACAATCTGCGCAACCAGCTCGACGTCCTCGACGCGCACCTCGATGCCATCGACGACGACCAGGCGGACACGGCCATCGAGACGACGGGTCGTATCGCACGCATGAGTGACCGCGCACGGACGATCGACCAACTCCTCTCGGAGACGCGCGAACACGCCCCGGTCGACGTCGCCGAACTGCTTCGCGATACCGTCGCGACCTACGACTCTCCGGTCACCGTCGAGGCGACTGAGTCGCTGGTGGTCACGACCGACGGCGTCGCTCTCGAAGCGGCGATAGAAAGTGCCGTGGACAATGCAATCATGCACGCTACGGACGTGACCGTCACGCTTCAGTCGACGCCGGACGGGTGCGAATTGCAGGTCATCGATGATGGTCCTGGCATCCCCGAGTCGGAACTGTCCGCGCTCGAAACCGGAACCGAGGCGCCACTCCGACACGGGACCGGACTGGGACTGTGGCAACTCACCTGGGCTACCCGTACGCTCGGCGGCGAGGTGTCGTTCGATACGTCAGACGGTACCACTGTCACGATATCCGTCCCCGATACTCCGCCAACCGGCGAGTGACTGTCGAGGCCCGATACGGTCGGTCGTAGCGTGTCCGGGACTCGTAGTGATTATTGGAGCGATGTACCGGTACGACCTTTTTCGCCCCGCTGAACCAGTCACTCACCCCTGTCTCTTCAATCAGCGACATCGTCTCGTTGTATCAGTCTCTGGGTCAGAAAACTAGATAGCGGTATTCTATAATATCAAAATACATACTGTCTCTCAAGCTGAGACGCTGTTCGGTGGCTAATGAGGGAGTCGCACTCGTATACCTCATAGAGGCGTTCACCAGTATGTCCCCACGCTTTGCCGACGACAACGATGACAGTGCGACACAGACGAGTCAGAGTCGACGCCGATTCCTGCTCGGGATAGGCACCCTGACAGCAGCACTGGCCGGTTGCAGCGGTGATGACGTTCAAAGAGCAAACGACGCTCCGACCGACGACACTCCCACTGACGACACACCGACCGACGCCACTCCGACTGACGACTCCTCGACCGACCACACTCCGACCGACGACACTCCGGACGACGACTCCTCGACGGACACGTTCGATCCAGCGAACGACCTGCCTTACGGCCAGTGGTTGACGACAGACCAGAGTGGGCTGTTTTTTGCCTACGCTAACCTGGACAATTTCCCCGAGGACACCGTCGCTGGCTCCGGTGACCCGTCGGATCTATCCGTCGACGATCCGCTGGCTCTGTATCCGCTCGTAACGGGCGGCGCAGCTGTCGGAATCGGCCAATTGTCGCTTTCGTTTGCTGGGCTCACCGATGCTGTGAGCCCCACGGCAACGTCCGACTCGACGGTAAACGAGGTAACCGTCACTAACGAGACTATAATCGCCGAGGGATCGTTCGCAACCAACCAACTAAACGAACGACTGGTCGAGCCCACAGACGAAACGTTCGGTATTGCATACGAACGAACCAGCACGGACCGTGGGTACGACCGATACGAGCCCGTCGAAGTTCCCGATTCAGTGAGCGATCCACCTGCGGTAGCAGTCGCAGACGAGACAGTCATCGTTGGGCCAGACGCCAGCCGACTCGACCGGGCGATTGCCGCCGGCGACGGGAGTCGTTCCCGTGTCTTCGAGACTGACGAAACCGCTATGGAACTGCTCGAACAGGCCGGGACCGGTGATCTCGTGGTCGGTCAGTTCGGGTCAGCAACAGCCGAGCAACTGTTCGGAGACTTCCAGCCCGACTCTGACCCACACTTTAGGCCTCGCTCCGGTGAAAATGTGGTTACGGCAGTGGATTTCGACGCGAGCGGGGAGACGTTCGAGTCGCAGTTCGCCCTTGCCGCGGCTGACCTCGGTGAGGACAGGCGAGAGACGATCGAGACTTCGTTCGGGACAGCGGCCGTCGATGGCTCGCGATCAGTCGAGGTGAGCGACGACCGCATCACCGCTACTGGGACGTACGATGTCGAACAACTGGCTGCGGACCCGGCGGGGCAAGAGCTCTCGCAGGCAGCGGCTGCGGAGCTGGTGTCGCCGGAGGCGCTGGCGTTCCAGTACGAGCCGCCACGTGGTCAGCAGTCGGGTGAACTCTGGGTGCGAGTCACCGAGGACACCGACGCGGCAGGGATCCGGATAGAGGCCGATTCGGGTGGATACACCGAGATGCAGCCACAGGACCGGTCTGTCAGTGCCGATGACCGCGTTGCGGTCCAAGTTGATCCGGACGGGGACTCGGTGACCGTCTTTGCGGTCAACGGCGAGGGTGCGGTCGGTGAGCTCACGACTCTATCCGTCCCCACGGACGAGTTGTCCGAGACAGCGGCCAGTCAGGCGGTTCCGGCAGATGCGCTGTCGTTTAGCTATGAATCCCCTGACGGTGGCGATTTCGGATCACTCACGGTCGAAGTCGTTGCAGACACGGACGCCGAGACACTCGTCGCGCAACCACAGAAGGCACCGGGTCTGTTCACCGACCGCATCGGTTCGCTGACCAGTGACAAACCGGTCGGTGCTGGGACAACGCTCGAAACAGCCGTAGAGCCAGCGGGCGACGAGGTCGTTGTTTACGCGACTGTCGACGGTGCCACCGGTGAGGTTGCCCGCTGGCAAGGTCCCAATTGAGCAACTGATTCTGTTCCCGGGTCTTCATACCCGTCGTGCAAGATACGCGCGTTGTATCTCACACGGCTCAAGATACACTCCGAGGGCGTCACAGAACAGTTGTCACACCAGTGCTTCAACCCTCCATCGCTTAGTGTAAGTCCTACATAGCCGAGGAACGCTGATACCGAAGATACGCTCCGCTACCGATGCAGATGGTGGCGATAAGTAACAATCCACCGCTGAGAACGCCCTTCAGCGTGCCTGAAACTCCGGGGTTTTCGACTATGCTGAAGGCCCGCTGAAACACAATTAGTTGAAATACCAAGAGAAGGCTCCCACCGGATACCAACAGCCGACTTTTCGAGATCCTGCTCATGCTTCAGCCAGCACCCGGCAATTGTATAGGTGCTATCCACGCTCTCTGGCTCTGAAACACTGTGTGACCGCGACGATCATCGCTACATGTCGATCAGTTTCAAAACTTCGAATAGAAGTCAGTCGTCGGCCGGAGCAGAGTAGTCGGAGACTGGAAAGTCTTCGTCAGTACCGACATTTTTGGCCCTGTTTCGGCAGCGGGCGACGAGGTCGTTGTTTACGCGACTGTCGACGGTGCCACTGGTGAGGTTGCCCGCTGGCAGGGTTCCAATTGAGCAACTGAACTGGTTTCTGTGGGCGATACCTGGTCTTTCCTGTCCTTCGCCGTCCGTGAGCGCAGAGTGCCGTGAGAGGTGGCTCTCGGCCTTCCAGAGGTCTGTCTGGGGGCACCCAGGAGGGGTCGTCAACCGACAGAAACCAAGGAGGGCGGAGGGCAGCGGGGAATGCGGGGATGTGACAGGGCGGGTGGCCAGATACTCGGCCGCCTCCGGCCGCGGGCGGGACAGTGGGGCAAACGGGACCGGATGGGTGGTGGTGACAGTGTCGGATACTTTTCGGGGACCGCCTCCGACCGGCGGCTACGTGCATCTACCGGCGGATGGATAATCAACACCGGTGGCGCGTTTCTGGCTCTGAAACACTGTGTGACCGCGACGGTCCTCCGCGTACACGGATGGATTTCGAACGTCTGATAGTGATTATTGTAGATCATTTCCGGATCGCACCGACACCGGGGACGGCGCGTACCGGTAAATCGCTACAATAATCACTATGAGAGGGGTCAGTCGTCAGTCGGAGCAGAGTACCGATTTACCGGTTTTTCGTCGAACGGTTCGGCGAAATCCGGCAATGATTGCAACCGACCGTATCAGTCGGCGCCGCCGGTGTTGGCGTAGACGACACCGAGCAACATGAGGAACACGCCGAAAGCGACGATACCGATCGAAACCATGTCGGTTCCGCGAGCTGCGCCGAACACCCACACTGCGAAGCCGAGCCAGACACCGCGTGGCGTCCCTCCGGCGTCGGTTCCGAGCCATTCGACCACGGGGTTGTGATGTACGTACTTCATGTCGGTCACACCGCGAGTCGCCCCAGTGCAGCCGCGACGGGGAGCGGATACCGAGACGTACTCGGGGACAGTCTATCAAGGCCGACAGCGTGTCTCTGATTCTGAAACACTGGGTAACGACAACCCACCTTGCCGTCGAAATCGGCTTGCGACAGAGAGCATCGGCTTCCCCTGCCCTCGGGGGGCGGGTACCCGTCTTGACCGCCGATGACCATACACTTGGGTGGTGAAGCGCTGTTTCTGCCTCCGAGACCGTTTGAAGGATTAATTCCGGTGATATCGCTCGGTCGACAGCCAGTACCGTTCAAATGGCGACACCGTACTGTTCGTCGCGATCGACGACCACGTACCCCTGGGCGTTGAGTGTGTCGTCCCGATATCGATTCGCAACGATCCGCTGGGGGATGCGTCGCAGGCCGAATCGTCGATCGGCCGTGTACTCGTACTCGACGACCGTTCGACCGTCCCTCCTTTCGACGGTTGCGACGTAGGTCGACCATGGCTGGCCACCCATCGTGAGTTCCAGTTCGATCCGGGGGTCACCAGCGGGCGTGTGACCTGTCTGTGTTTCGACCGTCACCTCGACCGACCGCAAGCCGAACAGATACGAGATCCGGTACTTGACCGTCCCATCTCCGGTGGTAATCTCGTCTGCGATTCCCCACTGGAAGACGAGAATTGGCGGTGTCGGTCCCGTGAACGATTCGACGACGGACTGAACGTCCTCGTCAGTTCGAAGCCGGACGGTCCCCTGTGACTCGATAATCGGGACACGCGCGACGACGACCAACAGTGTACCGACGACCACGGCGGGCACCAGCGAGGTTGCGATGAACGTCCCGAGGAAGATGACCGTGGCAAGCACGACAACCAGCGCAGTCAGCGGGCGTTCGCGTCTGAGGTATCGCTTCGCGACGGCGAGTGCCTCTTCTGGCCGGTCGATGGAGCGTGTGGAGGGCATCGGCAAACCGTCAGCACGGCGGTCAGTTAGCGGTGTTGAATCCGCTTCACAGAGACGGTGCGTGGAGAATCAGTAGACGGGTATGACTCTCGCAGTGCTCGGTCGGCGGAAGTTGCTGACTCTGATACGCTGGACAGGGTATTTATATACTACAACCGAACGCCGAGGAGATGCCAGAACAGCCCTCCGAACGGTCGAATAGCCTGATCAGTATAGAAACCAAGATCACTGCTATCTTTGTGATACTCGCTATCGTCTCGGTGTTCGGTACGACGACCGTCACCGACCGTCAATGGATTCACTTCGCCGTACTTCTCGGCGTTGGCGTCGTCGTCCCGACACTTATCAACGAATGGCGTAACTGATCGGACTTCAAGCGTGAAACACGCTATCTCAGGCACTGCGAAGCCTTCTGTGACACGCTCGTTTCCAAGCGCGAAACCGTGACCTGACTTCTTTATCAGTCGGGAACACAAATGGATGTACGTCCAATGAGTGAACGCCAGTGTCCGGACTGTGACGTCCAGATGGAGGAGACGAACGTATCCGCAGAAGGTGTGGGTAACCTCTACGTCGAAACTGAAAGAGACGGTGGTGTGCTCGATCGGCTCGGTGTCGGGCATCAAACACCACTTCGTGCGTTTCTCTGTCCGGAGTATGGATTGACTCGGCTCTATGCCGAAATTTCCGGGTAGCACATCGAAATCGTCGACTGTCTTCTGGGAGATACGCGCCTTCTGTTCGGCACGACTCTCGAACCCCATCACCGGTAGAGAATTTCGACGAGTCCGCGCTCTCTCGGTACTGTACCAGTTCGATTCTGTCAGCGCGACTACGGTAGCTTTTCCCCTGTTCGGCTGATGTCTCGGCGAAACAGGCAACGACCGGACAGCGGTGAGTCGTCGACGTAGCCCTACTCGCAGGTGAGCGAGTCGGCGACACCGACGGTCTCGCCCTTAGAGCGGTCGCCGGACACGCGGTAGGTGGTGTCCTCACAGGGGACGACGACGACTGATGTCGTGTTTCCGTCGTACTCGTACTCGGTGTAGTACCCGGTGTGGTTGCCAACGTCGATCGTCTCGTATCTGTCGCTCTCGCTGAAGTCGTACTCCATCGCGGAGTGTTTCACGACGGTGAGACTCTCGTCGTCGTCAGTCGCGTAGTGGAGCGTGATCGAATGGGAATCGTCGTCCGCAACGACGTACCCTTCCTCGAAGGTGTACGCGTCGGGGACATCGGGGGAGGGCACCGACCGGTTCGTGTCTTCCCGGAGCGACGACAGGGACTCGTACTCCGTCACGTTCGGGACCGACGGCTCCGGCTCGGTAGCGTTGTCGGGGACGTCTATCGTGAATCGGTCATCGGGGATCGACGCGTTCAGACTGACGTTCCGGAAGCGCGTGGTCTGCTCGAAGTCGTACTCGCTGTCGTCGAGTTCGCTCGTCGCCACAGTCGGGAAGTACGTGTCCGTGTCCAGCCAGACGGTCACGTTGACGGAACCGAGGGTGCCGCTCGCGTTCGTCGGCGTCACCGTCAGCCGGTAGGCCTCCTCGCCGTCGACGCGGTCGCGCCCCTCGTAGGCGATCTCGGTATCGGTGACGAGGCTGTCAACCGGCGTCACGTGGGCCATGTCGACGGACACGTTGAAGCGGTTGAGTTGGTTGTTCTCGACGTCGTAGGACACCGTCCCGCTCTCGTTGCGAACGGTGATCACGTGCGTCCGGTTGGTCTCCCACTCGGTCCGGACGCGGTCGTTCTCGTAGTCGACCCACATCCGCCGTTCGCTCGTCATTGTCGTGTTGCCGTTTATCGTCGTGTTCGTCTCGTAGGCCATCACGACCGATTCGAGTGACTCGATACGCTCTTCGAACCGTTCGACGACCTCGTCACCGGTGGGCGTCGACGAGTCGTTCGTTTCGTCCGGGTCATCGGACGGCGCGTGTGTGAGTTGTGTAGACGGTACGTCGTCGGAGGGCTGCTGGACGGCGACGGCCCCACCGATACCGAGACCGGAGAGGGCGACCAGCGAGCCGAGCGTGACTGCCAAAAGGGCACCACGCGAGTTGTCAGGGACCATTGCACTCCGGAATTCGAACGGGAATATCTTGTACCGGGCCTCGTCGTCGCCAGTCTGGAGATGTGCGAAAAGATATTTATAGCCTCGGTCTATCGTCAGCTGAATTCAGGGGACAGGAGAGAGCCCACCCTCGTCGCTCGTACGTCGGACGTCGATCACTGTTTCAGACTCAGAGACGCTGTTTCGGGTATATTGGTCCGCCTGTTCGTCCGTCCCGATATGAAACCCGGCGAGTCGAGTACCGACGTATCGGCGGACAAAGCACGGTCGCAAACGACGCGACGTACCCTCCTCGGGTCACTGGGTATCGCGGCGGCGACGGTCTTGACGGGCTGTACCGTCTCGGGCGAAGTTGACCGGGAGACGGCGTCCGTCGACCGTCCCGGGGAACGAGGTCGACCGAGTCTCCGTCTCGGGTGGCGACGGAGAGACGACGGTTCGTCGCTGGGAGGGTACCGACGTCCGGGTCGAGGCGACGAAGTTCGCCCGCGGGAAGACCGAGCTCTCGGACGTCACCGTGACCCGCGAAATGACCGGTGGACGACTCGATGTCGGAGCCGAGGTACCCGTTCAGGTAGGGATCGGCGCGTTCGGCGGCGGTCTAGACTCTCTCGACGTCCGGGTGCCCGAGGGAACCCGAGTTACACGGATCGATATCGACGACGGGTCCGGGCGGGTGACGGAGGTCACGGGCGATATCGATCTCGACGTCGACGACGGCAGTGCCGAGGTCGGTCCGGTCGATGGGCGTCTCGACGTGACAGTCGACGACGGGACTGTGACCGTCGGAGAAGTCGATCGGGTGACCGGCGAACTCGACGACGGGGACCTGGAGATGACCGAACCCGCGACTCTCGGAGACCTGACCGCGGACGACGGCAACCTCGACCTGGCGGTCGAGGACATCGACGGCGACGTCACGGTACAGTGCGACGACGGCGACGTCACTGCACGGGTGACCCTGACGACCGACGCGACCGTCGTTGCGAACGCAGACGACGACGCCGTCCGTTTCGAGGGCGGAGTATTCGACAGTGTCACGACGACCGGGGGAACGACGCGGGGCCGGATCGGGGACGGAAACGATCAGTTGACCATCGACGTCGACGACGGGGAGGTCCAGGTGAACCGTTTTAACTCCTAGGAACTGTCGGAGGGGAGTGACTCGTCGACTACGGCGTGACGACGAGTTTGCCGACGTAGCCGCCCGCGAGCACGTCGCGATGTGCCTGCGCTACCTCGTCGAGGTCGTACGTCTCCGCGACGATACCCGTCAGGTCGCCGCGCCGTAGCAGACGACCGAGTCGCTCCAGGACAGGCGTTCTGACCGGATGGTTGTCCATCCTGAGCGCCCGCAGGGCGACTTCCTTGCTGTAGAAGGGGAGGGCGTTCGCCTCCGGGACGTGGCCCATGATGGCGACGATCTGCCCGCCCTCGGCGACCACCTCCAGGTCGAGATCGAGATACGCTTCGAGTCGGTGGTCGAGGACCGTCTCGACACCGTCGCCGCCGGTCGCGGCCAGGACGTCTTCGGCGAGGGTGTCGCTGTCGTATTGCAGCGCCGTGGACGCGCCGAGTTCTCGAACCCGGTCGCAGGCGTCGGCAGACCCCGCAGTCGCGATGACGTCGGCACCGCCGGCCGCAGCGATCTGGACGGCAGCGTGACCGACCCCGCCCGCTCCGCCGTGGACGAGCACGCGGTCGCCCGGGCTGACGCCGGCGACCGCTTCGAGGGCGGTCCAGGCCGTCGCGCCGACGTTCCCGATGGCACCGCCGACTTCGAAGGGGACCTCGTCGGGCAGCTGTGCGAGTTTCGTCTCCGGGAGCGCCGCGTACTCGGCGAAGGTCCCGCCGGACTCGCGGTCCATCCCGGAGGCGATCACGCGGTCGCCCTCCCGGAACCTGTCGACGTCGTCGCCGGTCGTCGCGACGACGCCGGCACCGTCACCGCCGGGAACGGAGGGAAGCGGCACTTTCCCGTACTCGCCGGACCGGATCATCACGTCGACCGGGTTGACGCTCGCGGCCCGCATCTCGACGAGCACCTCGTCGTCGTCGGGTTCCGGGCGGTCTATCTCCTCGACCCCCAGCACCTCCGGGCCGCCGTGGTCGTGATATCGAACGGCTCTCATGCGACGGCCACCTCCGAGTAGCTGTCCCGGCCGTGGCCTGGGAACGCGTCTTCCTGTCTGTACATCCGTTCACTGTGCGCGGGTACGGTCTCGGACATCACAGTTCGAGAGAGGGGAGTCGAACCGGTAGCGGTTGTGTAGAGTATCGTCAGGGGGTTTTTCACAGATGCCAGACCTCGCCTCGCGCATGAAGCACATCCGCATCACGGTCCGACCTGACCTCGACCGGTCGCCGCCGTTCTTGGAGTACTTGCTGGACGCTCCGGACGTCTCGGAGGCGCGGGCGGTCGACTGGAACCGCGGCGACGCGGAGATATCGACCCACCTCTATGCGGTCGACGGCGACGCCGGTCCGTTCGAGGAACTGGCAGCGGAGACGCCCGGCGTCGAGTCAGTCACCGTCTCGCCGACGGCCGGGGCGACGTCGTACGCGATCCTCGAACTGCGGGACGCGGCGGTTCCGATATTCGGCGGGGCCGCGAAAGCGATCGACCGGGGCGGACTGGTCGTTCGGAGACCCCTCGTCTACCGTGACGGTCAAATCGAGGGGCATATCGTCGGCGACCCGGCGGTCCTGCAGGCGACGATCGACGAGACCCCGTCGACAGTGTCGGTGCAGATGGACGCGATCCGTCAGTTCCCGAGCGCGGAGATAGATCCGGCGATCGAGTTGAGCGACCGACAGCGAGAGGCGCTCGAAACGGCCCTGGAACTCGGGTACTACGATACGCCCCGGGAGGCGACCCACGAGGACGTCGCCGGGGAACTCGGCTGTGCGCCGAACACGGCGAGTCAACACCTCCAGAAGGGTGAGGCGAAACTCGTCAGGCACGGGATCGGGACGGTCGACTCGCGGTAGTCGACACCGTTCGCCGGCCGACTGGTGACCACGTGTCTCCCGGCGACAGCGAATCCGAAGCGACTCTCGAACGTCGGCGAGGGAGTCGAAAACGGAGGGGGCGGTCAGTCGTCCGCCCGGACGGACACTTCGGTCGTACTGCTCGAATCCGGACTCGGGGAGGGCCCGTACCGGGCCCACAGCGCGAGCAGGCTCGGGAGGACGAACACGGCCACGACGAACGACGTCACCATCGCGAGCACGACCAGCGTCCCGAAGTTCTCGAACTGCGGGTTCGGGTGCAGGAGGAGCGCGCTGAACGCGCCGGCGGAGGTGAGCGTACTCCCCAGGAGCGCGCCACCGGTGCCGGTCGTGGCCTCGACGAGTGCCTCGTGGATCGGCCGGCCCCGCTCGCGTTCCTGGACGAAGCGGTCGCTGACGTGGATGTTGTAGTCGATACCGACGCCGATGACGAGGCTCAAAAGCAACGCCGTCAACAGCGTCAGCGGGACACCGAACAGCCACATCCCGCCGATAACCAGCGCCGACACCAGCACGATGGGCAGAGCCGTGACGGCGCCCAGCGAGGCGCTTCCGGCGAGCAGTCGATACGCGACGACCAGGATGGCGCTCACCGCCACGAGCGCGATGACCAGCGTCTCCAGGATGCTATCGGCGGTCCGGGAGAGCTGAATCTCCTGGAGGACGCCGCTGCCGACGGCCGTCGCCGAGACGACGTCGCCGTCCCCTGCAGCGGCGATCGAACGCACGCCCTCGGCTCGCTCGGTGATGGTGGCGTCGGACTCGACCGGGACGACGACGCGCAGCGAGCGGTACTCGCCGTCTTTACGATCTATCACCTGACTGGCGCGGTCGGGGGCGGCCGCATACAGCGCGTCGTAGACCGCTTCGATGTTCCGGTCGGGGACGCCGTTACCGTCGGTGTCGGACGCACGGAACGTCTCGGCGAAGGCCTCGTCGTCCGCGGCGACCGCGGCCATCACCGTCAGCGGCGAGGTCACGGGAACGGTGTCGCCCCGACGGTAGACGATGTCGCTATCCTCGGCGGCGTCGTGGACGGCCTGGACGCGTTCGAGCGCGGATGGGTCAGTCACGTCTCCTTCGAGGAGCATGTTCGACCTGCTCCGCCGGTCTTCGCTCGCGGCCCGGTAGTTGTCGGCGACGTAGGTCCGCTGTCTCGACTCCTCCGAGACCTCCCAGCCCATCGGGCCGGGCAGGTCCTGCTTCCAGTCGGAGATCTCCCCCTGTTGCTGTTGGAGGGACTGCCTGTCGAGATCCGTCCATGCGACCGCACCGGCCGCCCCGACCACCAGGGCGAGGACGATGACGACAGGCGCGCCGCGCCGCGCGAGCGACGCCCCGCTCCGGAGCACGGGCTGGAGCAACCCGGTCTTGCCCAGGGGTCGCTTGCGCCGGTCGAGTCCGACTCGTTTCAGGAGACGGTCGATGGTCACTTTCAGCGCGGGCACCAGCGTCAGCGAGACGACGAACGTCGAGAGGACGCCGAGCGTGATGGCGAAGGCCAGTTGGCGGATGACGGTAAGGTCGCTGGTCGCGTTGGACAGGAAGCCGATCATCGCGGTGAGCGTCACGAGACCGAGTGCGACCGACACCGACGAGAGGCCGCGGGCCATCGGCTCCCGGATGTTCTCGTCGCTACCCCGTTGTTCCCGGTAGCGCATGAACACGTGGAGCCCGTAGTCAACACTCAGTCCGACGATGAGTACCGGCCCGATGATGATCGAGACCCCGGCCGGGATCTGGAGCCAGCCGAGGATACCGAACATCCACAGGACCGAGAGGACGACGCCGGCGAACCCGACGGCGACGTCGACCAGGTCGCGGTAGGAGAACGCCAGCACCGCGAGGATAACCGCGAGCGCGGCGGGCACGATGAGTTCCATCGTATTCAGGAGGTACGCCGACTGTCGCTCGTCGCCCGCGTGCTCGCCCCTGGTGAAGTATTCGGGGCTCTCTCGGTCGGTCGCGGATTCGTAGAGGGCGGCGGTCGCCGCCGACCGGTCGTCAGTCTCGGCGAACCGGAACACCATCCGGTGGCTCTCGGCGGTGGCCGTCCCCGGGTCGTAGCTCTCGGGGAGCAAGCGCAGTGCCGGCGACCCCTCGGTGAGGGTCGCTCGAACGAGTTGCTCGACCTCGGACTCGCTCGCACGTTCGAGCGCGGCTATCTGCCGGTCGAGCGTGGGGTCGGGCGTGCCGGCGGCCCGCGTGGCGACGAGGTTGGCGACGCCGACGACGTCACGGTCGCCGAGCGCGGCTGCGACGGACTCGTTCTCTCCGACCGTTTGCTGGTACCGCAACGAATCCAGCAACGCGGCCTCCGAGAGCGCGTTGCCCTCCGACCGTACGTAGACGACGGCCGGTCTGGTCGCCGACCCGTTTGCCTCGGTCTGGTTCCCGAAACTGTCCTGTACGTACTCCATCTTCTGGGCGAGCTCGGAGTCGTCGACGCTCGGTCTCCCGCCCTCACCCAGTTGCAACTGGGTCGTTCCCGCGGCGACGCCCGCCGTCACCACGAGCATGAGAACGACGACGAGCAGGCTGTGTTCGGTGACGACGTCGAACGCCTTCCGCAGCGCGTCGCTCACCGCTCGACCCCCCCGAGTACCCTGCGAGGGGACGCTTCGTTCGTGAGTCGATACGTGCGATCCGTCGGTCGAGTGGGGACCATCGGGCGAATCACCCATACGGCGGATCGCCCGATTCCCACATAAGAATTATCGAATAATTTATAAATTATCGGGGTCGTTTCAAAATCAGAATTGAGTGATTCAGGGGTTCGAAGACGGGTTGTGCGGGGGATCGAGTGAAATCAGCCCGAATCCGGAGACAGCTCTCAAGAACGATTTTGAACGCGTTCTTACATGATCTGTGCTCGGCGGACAGTACGCGTCGGACGCTAGTGTACGGCGCTGTGAGGTCAATTCCGCGAGTCGGGTACTGACGGTTCGTCCATACAGTCGTTTCGACCGCTCCGTCTAGGACGTGCGGTCGGTACGAGGGGCCGACACACTGTGCGTAGTGTCGGTCGGAGAACGGGGTATTCCATATTGACCGCAAATTCAATACCGGAGTGGCGAATCGGCGTGTATGGGTTCCGAACAGGCCGTGGACGAGATCTTCCAGATCCTCTCCGACGAGACTCGACTGGACGTGCTCCGGACGGTCGCGGTCGCCCAGAACGAGAACAGGCAGACGAGCGTTGCCGCGCTGTCGTTCTCGGAGATCTACAGATAAGCAAGGCGAGTGCCTCGGGGCTTGACCCCGAGGGTGAAGCCGACACTTAGACGTGTTCTGTTCGTTCGATATACCGTTCAATCGTCTCCGTTGAGACAGTTCCCGCAGTCCCGATATAGGACGAACGTTCCCAGAACCCACCGCCCCACAGATACTCCTCCAAGAACGACTCGTGCTGTTCCCACATCTTCCGTGCCGTGACGCTCTTGACCGTCCGAACAATCTCGCTCGGCGCGTGCTTCGGGTGAGCGGAGAGGAACAGATGCACGTGGTCTGGTGAGATGTACAACGACAGTATCTCGTAGCCGTACTCGTCGCACACGTCGCGGAAACTCGCTTCCAACGAGTCCTCGATTGGTTCGAGCATCGAGTGACGATACTTCGGACACCACACGAAATGGTAGTTGACGTTGTACACCGTGTGATTCGACCGTTTCTCACCCATATCGAACACACCCCACCGACACAGTTAAGTATATCCGAAGGATATACACGAGTATGGTGAATCGCTTCGAAATCGACGGTGAGGAAGTTCTCGACGGTGAGGTCAAACCGTTCGGGAACAGCGCCCACGTCACCGTCCCCAAACGCTGGCGAGGGGCCGACGTGAAGGTCGTCCGAACCTCAGAACCCACCGAACAAGCCGAAGAATGAACAACTCGCAGGGCCTCGTCAAGACGCTGGGCTTCAAACTCGACAGCCAGAGTGGCAACGAGGGCCTGCTGTACGACGCCACACTCGAAGCCCGCCGGGTGTACAACGAGACCACGGGAGAAGGGATTGGCGAGTCGGGAAATCAAGCTCCTCCCCGAAGGAGGGAACGTGTATCAATACACTGCCACTTCTCTCCCAAAAGCACAGGTGCTGATGCACGATACGCTCGACGAGTGGACCGACTACGTTCACACGTGCATCGACCAGTTCGGAAACGACGACTTCTGATCGGTTTCGAGAAACGAGTTGCAGCCCAAACAGGTCAATCGGGTTGTCCTGAAGGGGTTATTCCGGGGTGTCGCTCTGTCCAGGGACGCCACGGCCCTGGTAGAAGTCGCCGCCCCAGTTGCCCACCCAGATGTCCTGATTGGCGAGATAGAGCGCTTCGGCAGTCCGGAACCGCGGGTCGGTCACAGACCACTCGTCGGCCTCGGCGTCGTACTCGACCTCGCCGTTGTAGACGGCCGCCTGGCCGAACTCGCCCCCGGCGTTGGGCGGGAGCGGCAGGGGATGCTCGGCGTCCTGACTCCGGGATGGTGGGCGTTCAGCTCGCTGGAGTCGACCACGGTTGAAGGTCTGGTTGAAGAACGTCGCGAACGTGTCCCGCACGCCCGAGCGCCCCAGCACCGCGTCGGCGGCGTTCAGCCCGCCGGTGATGTCCCCGGCGTCCCTGGCGGTGATCGCGTACGTCGAGGCGTCAGTGCCGGACATGAACGTCCCGCCGTCGGCGTCCCAGAGTTCGTCCAGCATGTACCCGACGACGTCGTCCGCCGTATCGGACCGGTCAACGCCGTCCAGCTGGGAGGCCCACAGCAGACCCTGTGCGACGATGCCCTGTGTCGCGGCCTGATTCTCCGCGCCGCCCTCGACGCGGCCGTTCCCGGCGAGGTTGTCGTCGACGACGTCGGCGAGCGCGTTGGCGTACTCGACTGCCGACGAGCGCATCTCGTCGCTGCCCGCCTGCGGGCCGTAGTAGCCGACGGCACCGAGCATCTGTCCGACCGAGCGGGTCGACTCCATCGAGGCCACCTCGCTCGCGTCGAACAGGTCCATCGTCGCCTCCGCGACGCCGTCGGTGATCCCCTGGATCCCGACCGGCGGGTCGAAGACGCCGTCCGCGCCGGCTTCTTTCGGGATGAGCGGTCGCGGGTTGACGTAGCCGAACCAGCCGTTCTGTGCGAGGCTGTTCAGGTCCGAGAGGAACCACAGCATCGCCGAGTGGTGGTGTGGTCGGCGCGTCTCGTCGACGATCTGCCCCTCGCTGGGATGATATTCGGAGAGGAACTCGAAGCTGTCGCCGTGGGTCAGCGCACCGTTGCCCCGGGACCCGCCCACGAGGATCGCAGCGTTGACGCCGACCTGTGCCAGCGTCGTCAGCAGTTGCGCCCGGAACTTCGGTGCCATCTCGCCGGGGAGCAGGTCGAAGTGGTTCTGGAAGTTCTTCGCCCACGTGACGCCCTTGAGGTGGGTCCAGCCCACCGAGGAGGGGCTCACGACCAGCGAGGAGTTGCTCTTGTCCCAGGCGAGCGTCGACGCGTCGGGTCGCCCGGTGTCGTCCTCCAGAACGGGTTGCTGAGTGAAACTCGGGTCACCCTCGGTGAACGACGCCAGCGAGAGGTTCGGATTGTTTATCGGCGGGCGGTCGACGTCAGCGTTCTCCAGCATCGCCGGCATCCGCTGGGACTGCAACTGCTCCATCTGTTCGTTGAGCGGGAAGGGGACGCCGTTGCCGCTCATCGCGATGTTCGTGCTCATGTTGTACAGCGAGTACCAGTAGGCGTCGAAGGAAGCCGCCTGGAAGCTGTATTCCTGGCTTGCCGGGGTTGCAGTCGCACTACCATCGGGGCCGCCCACGACGACAGCTCCTTTCATCCCCATCGACCGATGGGGGTTACAGTAGTAGGTCACGATACCCGCCGTCTCGAACGTCTGTGAGAACTCCGTTCCCGCCTCGCTCGTCGCGTCACCGCTTCTGAAGTCGGCACCCGACTCGGCGACGACGTTGTGGCTCCCGCCGTCCCCGGTCCACTCCCAGGTGACTTCGGTACCGGGGTCGACCCAGACCGCGGGCGGAGCGAACCCGAAGGCACCCCCGTTGGCCGACGCGCCCACCTCGACGGTCACGGACCCGCTCCCGCGCATGTCCGCGGTCGATCCGTCGTAGTTGCTCGTGTCGCTCAACCAGCCGCCGAAGTCGAACTGGCCGTCCCCCGAGCCCGAAGTCGGCGTCGGCGTCGGCGTAGACGTTGGTGTCGATTCCCCGTCCACGCCGCCGCCGTCCTCCCCGTCGTCCCCCGGCTCGGGCGTATCGGTCTCCGTCTCGGTCGAACAACCGGCGATGGCGCCGGCCGCTGCGATGCCACTGAGTCTGAGTAATCGTCGTCGGGTGGGGTCCATATCCGGGTAGACCGTGACGCACCTGGCTCTTGGGTGTGCCCCGGAACCCTGAACTGGCGCACGGACGGGGAACGGTTATATCGCCCGGCCATCGGCCATTGAAACGGTTCCGCCTTCGTGCGCGAGTGTGGTACTGTCGCCAGCACGCCAGACCGCCGGTGACGATTTCGGCAACGCTACGCGGAGCCAAGGCACCGAAGACGGAGCGGTCGCTCGCCTCAACAGTCGACGAGCGAGCAGTCGAAGACGAACGACTCCTGAATCCGGTCGATCTCGTCGACGAGCGTCTCGACCTCGGGTCGGTCTCCCGGTGACTCCCCCTCGTAGGTGTAGACGATTTCCGCTTCGTCGCCGCGGGTATCCAGAATCACGCTCTCGGGCAAGCGACCGATCAGGTCGTGGAGCGCGCCGAGTGTCCCGTAGCGGGTGGGCTGGTCGTACCTGTCGGCGACGTTCTTGTCGGGGTCTGCCAGCAGCGGAAACGGCAGGTCGAACTGTTCCTGCCACTCCTCGGCGCGGTCGACTGGTTCCGGCAACACCGGGAGGACGACAGCGTTCAGTTCCGCGAACTGTCGCGCTTCCTCGGCGAGGGTCTGGACCTGATTCTTGCACTTCGGACAGTGATAGTCCCGGAGCAACAACAGCACCGCGAAATCGACCCGCTGTACGACCCGGTCGAGCGAGAGCGGGTCCGGCCCGATACCGACGTTTGGCAGTTCGAAATCCGGTGCCACGACCCCACGATCCAGTTCGGTCGACATAGACGAGATGTCGTCCGGAATACCCATCAAAATTTTGTAACTTTATGGTTACCCAGCGAGGGGCTCCTCACCGGGCTACCGGAGTGTAACTGCCGTACGTCGAGATACAGTACGACCGAGGCGACGTCGCTCACGGGGACGGGACGGTCTGTCCGATCGCGAGCCCGTTCAAATACGCTGGTCGCTCACGGCCCCGCGGTGTGATCTCACGATCGAAGTCTCCGGTCACGACGAGGTAACCACCTGTGGATGGGGTTAGCGAGTGTATTTAGGTTTCTACTCGTAAGCTAGTAGTACAGGGTGACCTACAGTGGTAGTCCGAACTGACGACGAAACCGGGTACCGAACGGTCGGGCTGGACGCGATGGACCTCCAGCGATACGCCGACGTGACCCTCGAGAACGGCGAAACCATCATCTACGACCAGGACGAGGAATCGGCGTGGATCCAGTCCGCCTCCGCGATCGGGCTGGAGTTCATGACCTGACCGGACAGCGTCACTCCGTCGACGCCCTCGTCGCCCAGTCACTCCCCGGGACACTCGGCCAGATCCTACTATTATTTAGTAAGTCACTTTCTACTAGTAACCATTAAGTCGGAGGCCGACGAGTAGCGGGTATGGACGACTTTCCGGGCGGGGACGGCGTCGATCAACTCGAAGTCTGGTGTGCGGGCGAGGAGTGGTGTCCCGTCACGACGACTGCCTCGTTGATCGGCAAGAAGTGGCATCCCGTCATCGTCCACCGACTGCTCGAACACGGGCCGAGCGGATTCAACGAGTTACAGGGAAACGTCGACGGGATATCCAGCAAGGTGCTCTCGGACAGTCTCGACGATCTCGAGGAGAATCAACTCGTGGAGCGAGAGATAATCAGCGAGAAGCCGTTTCGCGTCCACTACTCACTCACTCACTACGGCCAATCTCTCCAGCCGGTCATCTACGCGATGCGAGACTGGGGAATGGAGTATCTGACCGAACCCGAAGACGGTACGTCGGACTGAGATCCAGCTCTCATGCTCTCTACGACGGGTTTACTCCTCGCCGGGTTCGTCGTGCTCTTTGGCGGACTGGTCAAAGGAACCGTGGGCTTTGGCTACGCGATCGCGAGTACTGCGTTGCTCGCAGTCTTTCTGTCTCCTTCGACCGCCGTCGTGTTGATGATCCTCCCGATGCTGGCGGCCAACGTCTCGCTGTTGCGGGAACTCGACCGGGAGGAGTTCACTCGCTGTCTGGCACAGTTCTGGCCGTACGTCCTGCTGGCCATGGTCGGAACTGTTCTGGGGATGTTACTGCTCGATGTCGTCCCGACCTCGCTGCTGACGCCGGCGCTCGGGGTATTCACACTCGCGTACGTCACAGTCAAACAACCCTGGATAGTGCTGCCCGGCGAGCGGACGGTGGCTCGCTACTGTTTCCGACGGGGCACTGCCGTGAAAGCTGCACTCGGGTTCGTCTCCGGGGTTGTCTTCGGGCTATCGAACGTCGCAGTGCAGGTGGTGGCGTATCTCGACAGTCTCGACCTGGACCGGTCGACGTTCGTCGGCGTCCTCGCGATGATCCTCGTCGGTGTGTCGGGACTCCGTGTCGGGATGGCCTGGACGCTCGGTCTGTACGACGGCGGGGACGTGCTCCTGTACTCGGCCGGACTGTCCGTCCCCGGGCTCGTCGGTGTGACGCTCGGCGGGAGACTCCGCCGATTCACGTCTGACCGAGCACAGCTGGCTGCCGTGCTGGTGTTGCTCTCGGTCATCGGTCTCCGACTGGTCGCTGTCGGGTTCGGTCTCGTGTGACTGCCGAGTCGATCCGTCCCTCGCCAGGTGAACGGCTGGTAACCTCCTAACGACGTGGTTCGCGAATCAATAACACGGATCGGTCCGAATTGTTGCCGATGGCAAACAGCCCAGCCCGTTCGGGAGACGACGGTACTGCAGCGGCCCACGTCGAGACGGAGGCCGCGTTCGACGACCTGCTCGACACCGAAGCGACGGTGCTGGTCGATTTCTACGCCGAGTGGTGTGGCCCCTGCAAGGTCATGGCGCCGACGGTCGAGGAACTCGCCGCCGAGGTGAAGGCGACTGTCGTGAAAGTAAACGTCGAGGAACTGCCGCCGGTCGCGGCGAGGTACGACGTGAAGTCGATTCCGGCGTTCGTCGTCTTCGAAGACGGTGAGGCGACCGAACGGCTCGTCGGGATGCAGGAAAAGAGTGACTTACGTGGCGCAGTCGAGTGAGACGGACTCTCGTGGGCAATTACGGATGACAGGAGAAAGTCCACGCGTTCAGTCGTACGGAGGATGTCGAATCGTCGTACGCCGCTACGTCCCGGGTTCGGGGACCAACTCGACCCAGTACTCGTCTTCGAAGGGATTCGAGTACGGGATGTCGAGCGAGTGGTACACCCCGGCCGGGATCGCGATCTCTCCCAGATACAGGTCACCGCGAAACTCGGCGAGTCCGGTCTTCGGGAGCGCGAGCGTCAGGACGCGGTCGGGCTCGATGGCGGAGCCGGGGCGCTCGCCGGTCGTCGCGACCATCCCGGACGGTACGTCGAGCGAGACGACCGTCACATCGCGCGTCGCAATTTCGTGGACCAGGTCCCTGGCGGTTCCACGGAGCGGGCCGTCGAGTCCGTACCCGACGAGCGCGTCGACGACCGTGGCCGGGTCTCTCTCGGCGAGTGCGTCCACTCCGACGTTCACCGGGACGCCCATCGCTGCGAGGGTCTCGTACTGCGTGCGAGCGGCCCCGTCGAGACGTTCCGGTGGGCGGTCCAGCACCACCGACACCGCCACCTCTCGGTTCACGAGATGGCGAGCAGTGCACAGGCCACCGCCGCCGTTCCCGCCGTTTCCGGCGAGGACGACAACCGGTTCGGAACCGGCTTCACGAACCTGCTCGGCGAGGTTCCGGCCCGCGTTCTCCATCATCTGTAGCAGGGAGACGCCGAACTCCTCGACGGCGACCCGGTCGACCTCCCGCATCTCGGCCGCCGTCACGGCAGTCACCTGACGACCGGTCTCGGTCCGGAAATCGTGCCGGTTCATCGTCTCGTTCGTCAGTATCGCGACGACTGCCATTGGTCTTTGCGTCCGTTCGACGCACGGTTCCGGGCCGACCGTTCGCCCGCTATCGGTCCCGTTTGCAGGGGGCGTTACCCGGACGTGGGGTGCAGTTAACCGGCCGGAACCCGTCGGTACACCTGTGATCCCCCATGGCTGACGCCGAACTCGACCTGAGCGCGCCGGAACTGACTGCCGAGGACGTGCTCCGCATCGACGACCCGTACTTCACGGACGACACCGTCGCGGTCGTGACGGGCGCCGCCTCGGGAATCGGCCGCGCGACAGCCGTCGCACTCGCCGCGAACGGGCTCACCGTCGTCGGTGCCGACATCGACGAGGACGGGCTGGCCGAGACCGCCGAAATCGTCGAAGACGTCGACGCCGAGGGCTGGTTCGTGAGCGTTCCGACAGACCTGACGAACGACGCCGACGTCGAGACGGTCGTCGAGGCGGCCGCCGACGAGGGGGAGTTGCGCTTCGTCGCGAACATCGCCGGGATGCAACACATCGCGAGCATCCCCGAGTTCCCGATGGAGAAGTACGACCTCCTGACGGACGTCATGCTCCGGTCGCCGTTCAAGACCGCACAGGCAGCGATGCCTCACATCAGAGATACCGACGACGGCGTCGGCGCGATCGCGAACATGTCCTCCGTTCACGGCCACTACGCGACCAAAGACAAGCCGGCGTACATCACTGCCAAACACGGCATCACGGGGCTCACTCGGGCGATCGCCGCCGAGGGTGAGGGAACGTTGCGGGGCTTTTCGGTCAGCGTGGGGTACGTCCTGACGCCGCTGATGGTCGACCAGATCGAGGACACCGCCGAGGAACGCGGGATCTCGAAACGGGAAGTCGTCGAGGACGTCATGCTCGGGCAGGCCCGGACGAAAGAGATGATGACGCCGGTAGAGGTGGCCAATCTGTTCGTCTTCGGGTTCTCGACGCACGCCAGACACCTCAACGGCGGCGACCTGCTGTTCGACGGCGGCTACACGCACACGTATGAGTGACCAGCCGGGGACGGCGGCGTCCGGCGACGTCGACGAGCCGACACGGGTGGCCATCGCCTGCCAGGGCGGCGGCAGTCACACCGCGTTCACGTGTGGCGTCCTCCGGACGCTCCTGGGCGAGTGGAACGAGGACTACGAACTCGTCGGCATCAGCGGCACGTCCGGCGGGGCGTTCAACGCGCTCGCAGTGTGGTACGGCCTGGTCACCGACGGTCCCGGGCGAGCCAGGGAGGTCGTCGGCGACGTCTGGGACGACCTGGCGGTCGACGGCCCGGGAGACCGCTGGACCAACTCGCTGGTCACCTCGCTGTCGCGCATGGAGAGCGCCGGCGTGCCCATGCCCCGGGTCAGCCCCTACCAGGTCCCGGGTCCCGAGACCGGCAAACAGCGGATCCGCGACGTCCTCGAATCCCACATCGACTTCGATGAGATCCCCGACCTCTGTGGCAGGAAATCGCCGGAGCTGGTCGTCGGAACCGTCGATATCAACGCCGGCGTCTTCGAGACGTTCACCAACGAAGACGTCACTGTCGATGCGGTACTCGCTTCGGCGGCCGTCCCGAACCTCTTCGAGGCCGTCGAGATCCACGGACACCTCCACTGGGACGGCCTCTTCTCACAGAACCCCCCTGTGAGCGACCTGATGCACCAGCCCCCCGGCCGCAAACCCGAGGAGCTGTGGGTCGTCCAGATCAACCCCCAGACCTTCGAGGGCGAACCCGCCACAAACGAGGTGATCGCCGACCGCCGCAACGAACTCTCGGGGAACATCTCGCTCAACCAGGAGCTGGGCTTCATCGAGCAGGTCAACGAGTGGGTCGACGAGGGGAAACTGCCCAGCGACGAGTTCGAACGGACCGAGATACGGCACATCGAGATGGGGAAACGGTTCCACTGCTCGACGAAAGTCGACCGCGACCCGGCCTTCCTCGACGAACTCAGGGAACTGGGCGCCAAGCGCGCCCGCGAGTTCCTCGCGAACCGCTGAAACGAGCGCGCTCACTCCGGGGACCACTCGCACGCGTCGCCGACGGTCAGACCCTCCTCGTCGATGTACGACGACAGACAGGCGTAGTTACAGAAGTACGAGGGCGAGCCACAGTCGTCGGTACAGTCGCGCACACAGACCGGGTCGTGGTCGAAGATCCGCGACTCGCAATACGCACACGTCTCCTGACCGTCGGGGGTCTCGATCGTCGTCGACATATCCCTGCGAACGGTCCCGGTCGTGGAAACGGTTTCGCGAGTGTGCGAGCCCGGAGGAGAACGGAGGGGACTGGTCCTCGCTCGCTATTCGTAGGTGTGGAAATCGACCGCCTGTTCGAGCAGTTCGTCGGGGATGCCCGGGACCTCCTCGGACCGGACGGGGCCAAACTCGTCGAGTTCGTCCGGCTCCCTGGGGAAATCACGGAGTTCGAAGTGGATATCGATGCCTGCTTTGGCCCCCTGCCCCATGCCGACGGGCAACTGGTTGTGTCCCGGCGTGCAGTCCCCGACCGCGTAGACGCTGTCGACGGACGTCTCGCCGTGGTCACCCACTTCGATGGTCCCGTCGTCGTTGACGTCACAGCCCAGCTCCCGGGCGAGGCCGTTGTTGTACTCGGCACCGTACATCGCGAAGCCACCCTTGTACTCCCGGACTGTACCGCCCTCGAACTCGAGGGCCTTCAGCCAGCCGTCCTCGCCGTTCTGGACGCCTGTGACGTCCTCGTGGACCACGTCGATAGGGTGGCGTTCCAGCATCCCGTCGGTCTCGTCGCTCCACTCGGGGTCGGTGCCGCGCGTGAGCAGGTCGACCTCGTCGGTGAAGTTGAGCATGATCCCCGCGACGTGGGCGGCGCTCTCGGCGTGGCCCATCACGTAGACCGACTCGTCGACGAACATGTGGGCGTCACAGTGGAGACAGTAGTGCAGACCCCGACCCGTTCGAGGCAGCGGTGGTTCGGGACGCACGTCGTTGAACCCCGTCGCGAGGACGACCATCTCGGCCTCGTAGTCGGCGCTGTTTCCCGAGAGCCGGAACCGCTCCGTGTCGTCGTCGCTCTCGCCGTCGCCACCGACCCGGGAACACGACGTGACCATGTCCCTGTACTGGTCACAGCCGTACTCGTCGAGTTGCTCCTGGCCGACCCCCAGGAACTCCGCACCGCTGGTCTCCTCGCGAACGCCGAGCAGGTTGTGGACCTCCTGCATCATCGCCGCACGACCGCCCCCTCGCGAGACGACCGCCGTTCGGTGACCGAGTCGCGTGCTGTACAGCGCCGCCGTCATACCTGCGGGTCCGCCGCCAACGACGACCACCTCGTATTCGTGTCTGTCTTCGTTCTCGCTCATGGGCACTCCTCCGCAGTCGCCGCGGCCACGTTGTTGTCGGTACCGCCGGGGCCGACGACGTCGTAATGGGTCATCTACTCGGCCTCCGGCTCCGGGCCGTATTCGGACCCCCACTCGACCACCGCCGAGACGACGGGTTCGAGCGCACGTCCCCGTTCGGTCAGTGAATACTCGACTCGAACCGGTTGGTCGCTGACAATTTCCCGGTCGACGAGTCCGTCGTCTTCGAGCCGGGTCAGGCTCTCCGAGAGCATCTTCGAGGAGACGCCGACGACCTCGGACTTCAGCGCGCTGAAGCCCATCGGACCGTTCTCCAGCAGCTGGTACACGATGCGGAGGTGCCACTTCCGTCCGAGGGTGTCCTGCACCGCGTCGAACACTTCGTCGGGGTCGGTGAACAGCAACTGGTCGGTTCCCGCGCTGGACCCGTTCCACGACGCCGCGGTCGACTCTGAACTCATGGGTTACTGGAACCGACACCGGGGAGGTTACTGAAAGCAACCCGGAACGGCGCCCGCGACTCGAATCACCGCCAGATATTTATACCAGTTCACTCCCCGGACCGGGCGTCGCGGAACCGTTCCCAGAAGACCTCGTTCAGCCCGGCGTCGAAATCGGCGTCCTGATAGTCCTCTTTCGTGAGGTTCGCCTCCTCGATGAGCGAGGCCGCCTCGCCGGCCCACGCGTAGAACCCGACGAGCGTCTCCTCGCGCATCTCCTCCAGGTCGATCGAGTGGTAGACGTTGACGAACCCGCCCGACTCGCGGTTGAGCTGGGACTTCTCCAGCAGTCCGAATTCGACGAGCTCGTTGAGGTAGTTCCGGACGGTGCTCTCGTCGTAGTCGAGGCGCTCGGCCAGTTCGCCGGGCGAGAGCGGCCCCTCGCCGATGACACAGAGACAGATGTCAAGTCCCGGTTTGGGGAGCCCGAACGCGTCGAGCAGCACCTGCCGGATGTCCGGCGGTCTGACGTCGAGTTTCGTCTCCGTGACGCGTTCCATCGGTCGGTCGTGGCAGGTCAGCCCCCCGTCACACTCCTGCATCGTGAGGACGACGTTGTTGCAATCCCGGCACCGATAGATCGCGTATTCGCGGTCGGCGAGGCTAACCTCGCTCCGGTCGCCGTCCCGCCCGAGTTCGTCCAGCGAACCGGCGACCCTCTCGCCCTCGGATCCGTTCTCGTCGGTCATAGTGTGAACCGTCTCGGCTCCGCCGCTGAGACACGGATAGTCGTACGAGAAGGCCCCTCTTGAAAGTTGGAGTCGGTCTCACTCCTCGACGAGGTCCAGCACGACGGCGTCGTCGAGTTCGACGTCCAGCGCGAGCAGTTCCCGTGCGGTGACAGTCGGACGATACCCCCCGTCCGTCCGGGCGACCAGTTCGAACGCACGGAGCGATTCGAGCGGTTCCGAGAGCGCCGCCGTCGAGACGCCCAGCGAGTCGGCTACCCGCTGTGCCGTCACCGGGTCGCCGAACCCCTCGTAGCAGTCGACGACCGCGACCAGTACAGTGTGGGCCGACGGAGACGCAGGGGGGTCTGACTGCATGTGGGGGATGACCAACGTCGTCTCGAAGCGTGTCGGCCTCGTCGAATAGGTCTTGCTAACGGGCAGTGTACCGCGTTACGTCGAGTTCACCCGGCCGGTGCCATCGAAGCGTGGGCGGTACTCGTTCGAGGCCGCGAAAAACGGGTGGCACCCACCCGATCCCGTCGAAACTGACAGGCGGTGGGGAGCGTCGTTCGCCAGGGGCGGAGCGAGGTGGGCAGATGGGGTGGGAAGGGTGTCCGGGTGTTGACTACGGGTCGTCGCTGTCCAGGGCCATCCGTGGCACAGACGTCTGGGGCTCCGACACTTCGTCGCGTCTCTGTCTCGGTGGGTGACGGTAATATATCTCCCCTGTGCTTGCGCCCGTCCCACACGAGCGCACGAGCGACGGGGCAGTAACCGTCGGGAACTCCGTTACCGGGAAGCCACGTCGGGCGCCCCAGAGTCGGTGGGAGACACTCACCCGTTCGTTACCGGGTCACGCACGTCTCAACCGCGGATTTATCACCCCAAACCGTGGTCGTCGACATGGCGAGCACCGACGTGCCGGCCACCGAGCCACCGCGCGAGGACGCGATCCCGGAGACGTACGCTATCCGGGTGACCGACGACTACGTCCACGTCTGGCAGTACCGTGCGACCGTCGCGGACCCCGACGGCGACTGGCAGTTCGTCGAGGCCCTCGACCGGGACGACGACCCGCGTCTCTCCATCGAGTACGCCGAATTCACGACCGGAACGGCCGACGGTCACTGGGTGTACAGCCGGACGTACGACTGCGAACTCGACTGTGACTGAACGAGCGTTCGACGCCCGGGGACCGCCATCTGTCACTCGTAGACGTTCGTCTCGGGGTAGTATCCGCTCCAGGCGAACCACATCGCGTCGAACGTGTGGATTCGAGCGAGCGGCAGCGAATCCGGAGCGTGAGCGGTTCCGTCCGGTCCGACGACGGAGCCCTCGTCGAATTCGTAGCCGGTCCGTTCCGGGTTCCGGTAGACGTACCCCGTGTCGAGCCGTGGATCGTACACGGCCAGCACTGGCTGGTCCCCGACCTCTCCGGTCATCAGCTTCCGGTTCCGTACCGAGTCTTTGAGGAATGCGACCGCACCCTCCGGCGTCCGCGCTCCCATCACGACTCGCTTGTTTTCGTACCGGTCGGTACTATTGAGCGCCGAGAACAGCAGGTTCGCGTTCGAATAGTATCCCCGGCGTGGGTTGTACGAACCCATACGGGTCGGACTGGTAATTGCTGGCGTACCCGGTATCGGTCGAGAGTACCTTCGTTTCCGGACTGTGGGTCCGCCACTGTTCCCACGTCGTCCAGATAAGACGGAATCGCGAAGGGACCGTATCGAGGGGGCCCCGTTCCAGGGCCCGGGTATCGAAGTGGCGAGTATCTGTGGCCGTCCCTGACGACACCGAACACCGGGTCACCCGGTGCGAGGTAATCGACCTCGTCAGGAGCGAGGAACTTCGGTTCGTCGATAGACGGGATCCCGTCTTTCGATGGGCCACCCGACATCGCGTTGTCTCTGAGCGCGGCAGGGTCCATCGGTAACGGGAGTCGATCGTCAATGCTCGGAACAGTGTCCGATCCCCCAGCTCGATCAGTACTGTCCGCTCCTCCCTCCAGGGAACTCGCTGGAGAGTCACTCACACTGCCGCGACTGACGCACCCGCTCACAGCGGCCACCGCTACGGCAGAGAGAAATCGTCGACGCGTCGGGAACGTCATTAACGAAGATTGGGGTTGAGATATGTTAGGTTGAGCGTCTGTACAAGGGAGACACATTTCTCGCAGAGGTAACACCCAGGTCTCAGGACCGTGTTTCTCGGAACATCTTCTCGTGACGCGTCCAGTCGTACTGGTCGTACCGGACACGCGGACGGTCTTCCTCGTCGATCACGTCGTACGTTTCGAGGAACGAATAGATCCCACGTCTCCCGCCGAAATCGCCGCGGTAGTACAGAAAGAGCCGAGTCACTGTAACTTCTCCAGCGTCTCGGTCGTAGCGGATGGAGTGCTCGAGGAACGAGCGAGTGCTCAGATCCAGTTCTCGGTCGAGATCGCGAGCGGTATACGCGACGATCGGTGGACAGCTCTCGGCGCCGCAGTTCAGCGCGAAGTGGATACGAGGGTCGATTTCGGAGAGACGGTGCGCTCGCTCGAAGTCGTTCGGAAAGGGCCTCGGGACGTATCCCAGTCCGTACTTCCACTTCGACGACCGGAGGATTCCGTGTTCGATGTCGTCGAGACTGAGTCGAGTCCCGGCGACGGAGATCCGCTCGTCGCCGAAAAATCTCCGCTTGTTCTCGTAGACGGAAGGATTCCGTTCCAGCGCATGCTGGACGGCAGCGTTGTACAGGTTGACCCAGAACGCAGTCGCGGCGCTCTCGTCTTCACGGAGCGTAGCCAGGGTAGATTCGTCCAATCCGGCGATCCTCGACAGGTACGTCTCGCTCGGTTCACCGCGCCTGATGGCTGCGAGCAACTCGTAGGAGAGGTCTGCGAGTTTTTCGGCCGAACCCATACGATGGTTGGATTGCGAACGGAGAGCACACAACGTTTTCGGCACGTCGCGCGGCGAGCACACGACCGAGAGCCGCGAATCCACAGGAGCGTTACCGCGCGGAGTAGAACGCGTCGGACCCGTGGTCGTCCTGCCAGGCGAACGCGAACAGACGGCGTGCGGGCAAGCGGTGAAGGTGCCTGTCGTCCGCCGAGCGGCCCGTAGCGGGGTCCCAGACCGTCCCGTCGGCGACGAACCCGTCCCCGGTTCGTTCGAAGGAGTGGCCGGGGTCCTCGAACGCGTGGATGCCGCTCTCGTCCGTCGCAAATACGACCACGTCACGGTCGACCACCGTCGTCCGAACGACGCCATCGGCGTCTCGAACGCGGGGGTTCACGTTCGAGAGACGGGACGATTCGATCCACGCTGACGGGACGACGTGGGACGGTGCGACGGGCGAGAGCGCCGACGGACGGGGACTCGAACGGGTGCCTGCTCGGCGACTCTTCGCGTTCGCCTGGCAAGATGCACACGGACGGGACGCATTCTACGCGCCGTGAGTCTAGCGTCAAGGCGGTACAGAGCGGACAGCTCCATCTGCCGGGGGAAATCACGAGCCTACAAGTGGATTTGCGCCACCGAAAGACCTCCTGTTCGATGTCGGCCAGACTTGATTCGACGCCGAGGACCGTGACAGCCGGTGCCCAGAAGAAGCGAAGGCGAGGACCCGTTCACATCACAGACCGACCCCGACGCTCCACCAGGCGACCGTTGTAGCGAGTGCGAGCACGACCATCGCCAGAACCGACGGGAGGGGGCTCCGCTGTCGCGTGAGCGTGGCTCGGCCCCAGACGAGAAAGGGGAGCGCCGAAAGGTGTGCCGCGGCGACGAGCGTCGGCAGGACGTCACCGACCCACAGCGCCGCGGTGGCCAGCGTGGCGACCCCGACGAGCGCGACGTACGTACGCCGGATCCGCCCGGGCGACCACCGGACAGCCAGCGTCCGCTTTCCGACTCGCTCGTCGGCACGCCGGTCGGGCCAGTGGGTTGCCAGGAGGTTGCAGCCGACTACCGTCGCAAACGGGACAGTCGCCAGGGCAGTAGCGACGGTCGGCGTCGCCACGACCACGACTCCGTATACCGGGAGCGCGACGCCGCCTAACGTCGCGTTGACGAGTTCTCCGGCGCCACGCCTGACCAGTGCCACGGGCGATAGCGAGTACGCTAGCCCGACGAGCAACGTCGCGACGAGCAACCCCACCGCTGCGGGTGTGACCGCGTCGGTCACGGTGGCGACCGCTATCGCGGCGATGGCGACCGAGAGGGCGGCGACGGTTGCCCGCCGGAGGAACGACCGCGGTAGTCCGGTGCGAGCGAGCGCCCCGCTCCCGCCCGAGAACGGCGTGCGGTCGGTCAGTGCGTCCGTGTCGGCGTCCGCGTACTCGTTCGCGTAGTGGATCGTCACCGTGACCGGCAACAACGCGACCGCGCCGACGAGGACACGCGACGCGAACCCCGGAGCGGCGACGTCGGACGGCGTTGCCGCGGTCGCAGGCCCGGCGACCAGCGGTGGGCCTGCGGTCGACATCCCGGTCCCAAGCAGGTAGACGAGGACGACCAGGGCGACCTGGCTCGGGCGACTCGCCGCCCACAGCGCCCACAGCCGCGGCAGCCGGTCCACGAGTCGCGAGTGGACGGACCGGGTCGACATGGGTGCTACTGTGGCCGCGAAACGGGTAGCTCTGTCGGGAAGGTTCAATACCGCCCGCTCCTGACTACCCCACAGATGACACGGGCGGCGGCGGTCGATGGGTTCGAAACGTTCGTCGACCGGACGGTCGAGGCGACCCGCCAGGAGTTCAGCGTCGGGCGAGCGCTCCGGGGGACAGGGCTCGGTCCCGGTGGCGCGGTCGTCGACCAGCTTCGGCGCCACACTGAAACGCTCGAGCGGCGCGTCGTCGAACCGGAACTGGAGGCGTATCGCCGGCGCTCGGTCGAGCAGTTCCACGTCGTCCTGGCCGCCGTCGAGAGCGACCGCCCCGTCGAGGCGTTCGAGACGGAGTTGCTCGAACACGATAGCGTGGTGCAGGCGCTCGACCCCGACCTGCCGTCCGAGCGGCGCCGCGCCGTCGTCGAGGACGTCCTCGGTCGGCTCCAGCGACTCGGTGACGGCGTCGCGCCCGTCGTCGAGCGGCCGGAAGACGAGTTCTGGCCGGCCGTCCGGGGTGCGTTCGACGAGGAGAGCGCGCACTCGCTCGTGGAGACGGTCGTCCCGTTCACCGGCCCGCTACGGCGCCACCGAGACGCGTTCGCATTCGAGGTGCGTATCGACCCGGCTGACGTGCTTTCGGGTCCGCTGGCCGGGCGGCTGCCGACCGTCTCGCTCGACTACACTGACGAGGCGATCCGCGCGATGCGCCGCGCCGAACAGCGGGTCATCCACGAGGCCAGGTCCGACGTGGTCGAGCGGTTCGACTGAGACGGACAGTCGTCCGGTCTACCGACCGCGAGGGCAGCAGCCAAGAGCCTGGAGGCCGATAATAGCGGTAATGGACACGACCGCCCTGGAGTTTTCGCTGCCGAACGCGGCCACGGGGCCGGATCCCTTTTCGGTCGCCGACCTCTCACCGGACACCCGATTCGTGGTCCTGTTCTTCCAGCGTGACCACTACTGCACGAACTGTCGGGACCAGGTGCAGGCAGTCGCTGACCGGGTCGGGGCGTTCAGAGCGCGCGGCGCGGAACCGGTCTCGGTCGTCCCGGAGCCGCTGGACCGTGTCGAGCAGTGGCAGGCGGAGTACGACCTGCCG
>Ga0207813_100307_pt1 | contig 32430 bp, 31 predicted proteins | sample A23E3SouthBayCA_2_FD_187730 | JGI IMG/M metagenome (GOLD analysis project Ga0207813, IMG submission 187730) | Aerobic enrichment media microbial communities from Eden Landing Ponds, California, USA - A23 E3 (4) (SPAdes) | ecosystem: Environmental > Aquatic > Marine > Unclassified | place... | reverse complement strand
GTTCAAACGGTCCGCTGAACGGGACGCGCGGTAAGCTCTCGAACGACCCGCGGGACCGCGGTGCGTCCCCCCCTCAGCGCGCGATTCAGGAGTACGACGACGGTCAGAAAGTCCACCTCAACATCGATCCGAGCGTCCCCGAGGGCCGATTCCACCCCCGGTTCAACGGCCACACGGGAACCGTGGTCGGGACGCAGGGCAGCGCCTTCAAAGTCGAGATCAACGACGGCGGGAAGGACAAGACGGTCATCGTACGCCCGGCCCACCTCAAGGCCCAGCAGTAGAGTCGTCCGATGAGTATCTTCAAAGAACAAATCGACGAGGAGTACGTCACCGTCTCGGAGGTCAAGGACCTCCTCGCCGACGTCGAAGCCGAGCGTGCCGCTGACGTCGACCGCGAGATGCGGTACGAACTCGCTCGCGCCATCGAGCACGCCAACACCTTCGCCGTCCTCGACGCCGAGGAGTCCCGCGAACTCGTCGAGGACCTCCTCGAACTCGACCAAGTCGACGCGGAGGCGGCGTTCAAAGTCGCCGACCTTCTCCCACAGGACCGCGACGAACTCCGATCGGTGTTCGCCCACGGCCGCTACTCGCTCGACGGCGACGAACTCGACGAGATTCTGAACGCCGTGGCGAAGTACGCCTGACCGCGTCACCCGCTCGGCGGCCGTTCACTCGTCCTCTATCTCGGTGATCCCTGTGACCGCCTGCTCGAAGGCCTCGGGATCCATCTCTCCGACCGTCTCCGATGTCTTGGCGTCGAGTTCCGCCGCCCGCTCGCTCAGCTCTTGGTACTCCTCGCTTTCGGCGAGTTCGCTCCGCGATTTTTCGGCCTCTAGGGCCGCCATCTTCTCCGCGATGGCGAACCGCTCGCGCACCTGCTCGTCGTAGTCGGCAAGCGTTAGCAGGCCGTCGACGGTTTCGCGGAGTTCCGTCTCTTCGACGGGTTTCGTCAGGTAGGCGTCGAACGGCATCTCGGCGATATCGAAGTCGGGGTCGACGGCCGTCACCATCGCGACCCGAACCTCGGATCCCCGTTCCCTGATCGTCGAGAGAACCTCCTGTCCGGATAGGCCCGGCATTCGACGGTCGAGTAAGACTACGTCGGCGTCGCTTACTTTCTGGAGGGCCTCCTCCCCGCCGTAGGCTTTCAGGACATTGTAGTCCTCGGAGAACGCGAGAGCGTAGACGTCGACGATATCGGCTTCGTCGTCGACAAGGAGGACGGTCGGCTGCGCTGTTGGCATCGTGTGCTATCGGACGCCGAAGGGGTTAAACAGTGGGGATCGCCCCCGAGAGGCTCGTCGTTTTGGCCGCCGACGCGCCCGTCGAATCGCCGTCCGCTTCCGACCCCGAGGGCCGCGGCTCCGAAACGAGTCACGCACAGACGGCGCGGACGAACACGGCGTAGACGGTAACCTTCCGGCGCAGCCCGGGATCCCCTCGTCGGAGTCGTATCACTCGTCTGTGGTCCGCAGGTCCTGTACCGTCGGCACCTCCCAGTTTCGGGTGACCGCGATCAGCCGTACCGCCGCGGTCACCGTCGCACACGCGATAGCGGCACCGCCGTCGATCACGCCGAGACCGTCCACGAGCCAGTACGTACCGCCACCCACCACCGCACAGCTCGCGTAGAAGTCGTCGAACAGGATAAATGGGGATCGGTCGAGGAGGATATCCGCGAACGCACCGCCGCCGACCGCGTTGATGGTCGCGATGGCGACGACGCCGAACGCCGAGGTGCCGACGTCGCTCGCGACGATGGCGCCGGTCGTCGCGAACGCCGCGAGACCGACCGCGTCCGAGACGACGGTGACGGCGTGTTGGTCGGGGGCTTGCAGACGGAGGCTCAACACGACCGCCAGCCCGACGCCCAGTAGGCCCAAGCCGATCTCGGCCGGCGACTGGAGGACGAGCGGCACTCTATTGACGAGGAGGTCGCGCGTGACGCCGCCGACGAAGGCCGTCGCCAGTCCGACGACCACGACGCCGAACAGGTCGAACTCCTCGCGGATCGCCTTGGCCGCGCCGACGAGCGCGAACGCGATCAACCCGGTCGTGTTCACGACGGTAAACGGGTCGCCAAACAGCACCGACACGAAGTCCCGGATCACTACCCCCGCGTACGCCGAGCGGCGTCTTGAGTGCCCCGTCTCGTCGTGTGGACCGTTCTTCGGTGGGCTTCAAGGTGTCACCCGTCACGGGCGCGAGGTGAGTCGGCGCCGCGACCTCACCCTCGGCGGACGGCTAGCTTTTTTCGGCTCGCCGACATCCGTATCGTATGACTGTCGCGGGGATACCGACCGAGGCGTTACTAATCTTCCTTCTCATCGCGGTAGCTCTCCTGCTGTTCGTCTCGGAGGTGATCCCCAACGACACGACAGCTATCGGGATCATGGTCACGCTAGCGGCGCTCGGTCCCCGGATCGGGTTCACGCCGCGGGATGCCATCTCCGGGTTCGCCAACAGCGCGACGATCACAATCGTCGCCATGTACATGTTGAGCGCGGGGATTCAGAACACGGGTATCGTCCAGCGACTCGGGATCTACCTCGCGGACTTCACGCGAGGCAGCGAGGCGCGCGCGCTCGTAGCGACCGTCGGAACGACGGGGCCCATCGCGGGGTTCGTCAACAACACGCCGGTCGTCGCCGTCTTCATCCCGATGATCACGGATCTCGCCGAAGAGAGCGACGTCTCGCCGTCGACGTTGCTCCTCCCGCTGTCTTATGCCGCCATCCTCGGCGGCACGCTGACGCTGATCGGAACGTCGACGAACATCTTGGCCAGTGATCTCGCGCGCCAACTCATCCCGGGCCGGGACGGCATCGGCATGTTCGAGTTCACGCCACTGGGGGCTATCATCCTCGTCGTCGGGATCGCGTATCTGCTGACGGTCGGCCGCCGGCTCACGCCCGCCCGCATCCCGGTCGGGGTCGACCTCGTCGAGGAGTTCGACCTCGAGAATCACCTCGCACAGATGCAGGTCCGGGCGGCGTCCCCGCTCGTGGGGCTCACGGTCGACGAACTGGACGCACGACTCGACGGGGCCGTCGAGGTCCTCCAAGTGCGTCGGGGCGAGGAGGTCTACGCGGCCCCCGACACCGACCAGCGGATCGCGGCCGAGGACGTTCTCGTCGTCAACGGCCACCTGCGGGCGATCAATCGAATGCGGAGCGATCACGGGCTCAAACATCTCGTCCGTGAGGCGGTGACTGAGGATACGTTCGACGCGGTGCCGACGGACAACACGCTCGCCAAAGCGGTGATCCCGGAGCACTCGGCGTACGTCGGCGAAACGATCGCCGAGACGCGCCTCGAATCGTACCACCGAACGACCGTACTCGCGATCCGTCGTGGCGACGAGTTGCTCCGGTCGGACCTCGACGCGGAGACACTCGCGGCCGGCGATCTGTTGTTGATCCGCCTGCCGCCCGAGGCGATGGCGTACCACGCCGAGTCCGGTGACCTGATCGTGGCCGACGAACGGGCGTACGACCGTCTCGACGAGGCCGACGTGGCAGACCTCGCCCCGCTCTCGGCGAAGACGCCGCTCGCGGTGGGGATCATGTGTGGCGTCGTGGGGGCGGCGGCGTTGAACCTGCTCTCGATAGTCATCGCGGCACTGGCCGGCGTCTTCGCGATGGTCGTCACCGGCTGTCTATCGCCCTCGGACGCCTACGACGCCGTCTCGTGGAACATCATCTTCCTGCTGGCCGGAGTCATTCCCCTCGGCCTCGCGATGGAGACGACCGGCGGTGCGGCCCTGATCGCCGAGGGGTTGGTCGCGACCGAGGCTTACCTACCGTTGATCGCCGTCATGCTCCTGTTCGTCGTCCTGACCGGCCTCCTCTCGAATATCATCACCCCGGTAGCGACGACCGTACTCATGATCCCTGTCGCGGTGGACGCCGCCGGGCAGATGGGCGCCGATCCCTTCTCGTTTCTCTTGGCGGTCATGTTCGCGTCGGCGACGTCGTTCATGACGCCCGTGGGCTACCAGACGAACCTCATGGTGTACGGCCCCGGTGGCTACCGGTTCGTCGACTTCCTGCGGGTCGGGGGTCCGCTCCAACTGTTGCTGGCGGTCGTGACGACCGCCGGTGTCGCGTCGATATGGGGACTCACCTGAGATCGGTGCGTTATCTATTCGGATATCGACACTTCGAGCGTGATCGAGATATGTGACAAATAATACCACACGGCTCCGCCCACCCACAGTAACAATCATGAAGGTTTATTATGCATGACTGCTATGGTGAATTCACGATGCAACGCGTCGCACTCGTATGCTGACCTCGGTCCGACGAGGCAGTGACGCCCGGTAACCGACCCCAGCATACGACACACCCCAATGAGCACGTCCCGACGCACGACACGGAAGAACCGTTCGACGATCACCATCGACCCCGTCATCCCGCTCCAGCCGCGATCCGGAACCGGTCCGACGACCGACGGCCGGCGGGACCAACCCGAACCGGCGGACGATCCCGAGCCGACGACCACCATCCCGATGATCGACGACGGCGGGCTCGGGCCCAAGCCCGGCACGAACTGAGCGGTCACCCCCCACCTGTTCCTCGTTTTTCCTCACCCGCCAGCGGTGTCGCCGGCTTCCGGCAAGGGTTTTGATCGCCGGGGTATATGATCGGGTACGATGGACGAATCCGAACTGGAGGCGGAATTTCGCAAGTTCGGCATCGACGTACACGACGTCGAAGCCGTCGATCCCGTGTCGCTGTCGTACGTGACGGCCTACCCGGGCGAGGAGGTCAACCACATGGAGATGGGACAGATGTTGAACGGACTGCTCGACTTGGCACGAGACGACAGGTGGGAGCCGACTAGGGTCGAGGCGACGGTTCTCCGGTTCGAGGACGAGGTGATGAACAGGTGGTACGTCGAGACCGAGTGGTTCGAAGACCTGTTGCAGTACCGGATCTCGGAGACCGAGTTCTCGACGAACGTCCTCGAAACCCTCGACGAGGACATCCAGTAAGATGCCCGCCGCGACGGACACTCGGTCGGCCGCCGACCGCTTCGAGTTCGCAACGACGACGCTGGCGTTCGAGAGCGAGGCCGGCGCCCGTCGCGGCCGACTCTATCGCCCGGATCGCCCGTCGTCGCCGCCGGTGGTCGTCTTGGGGCCGACGGTCGCCGCCGAGTCGACGTTCGGCTACCCGCGGTACGCCGAGCGGTTCGCCCGCGCCGGCTACGCCGCGTTCGTCTTCGATCACCGGCCGGTCGACGGCGACGGCCCCCGCAACCTCGTCGACCCGGCCGCTCAGGTGGCCGACTGGCGTGCCGCGGTCGACCGGGTCCGGCGCCTCGACGGCGAGCGTCGCCGGATCGTCCTGTGGGGATTCGGCCTCGGCGGCGGGCACGTGATCCGCGTGGCGGCCGAGCGTCGGCGCGTCGCGGCCACGGTGGCCGTCTCGCCGCTGGACGGGCGCGCATTCGCCCGCGGCCGGTCGCCGGGCTATCTCGCGCGGGCCGTCACCGCGGGCGTCCGTGACCGTCTTGGCGCCCCGCTGGGCCGGTCGCGGTCGATCCCCGTCGTCGGCGGTCCCGACGAGTTCGGCCTCCTCCCGCGGGCGCCGACCGGCCAGGCGTATCTCGACTGCATCCCGCCGGCGAGCGACTGGCACAACGAGACGCCCGCCCGCGGCCTGCTCTCCCTGTTTCGCTACCGGCCGCTGGCGGACGCCGCCGACGTCGACTGCCCGACGCTGGTGATCGCGGCCGGACGGGACGACCTCGTGCCGCCCGAGACGGCCGCGACAGCCGCCGAGTGTATCGACGACGCCACTTTCCTCCGACTGCCGGTCGGCCACGCCGATCCCCTCGGCGACGCCTTCGAGACGGCCGTAGCGCATCAACTCGCCTTTCTGGAGAGCGTGGTCGACGCTCGGTAGCCGTCGGCGCCGGGATCAGTCGGTCGTCTCGAGTGGGACGACGGCGACGGGACGCGAGGACGCCAACAGGACCGACTGGACGGTGCTTCCGAAGACGATCTTTCCCGTCGGGTTGCGCTTGCGGACGCCGAGGACGAGTTCGTCCGCGTCCACTGCGTCGGCATGTGCGAGGAGGTCTTCGTCGGGGTCGTTGCCGCGGACGAACTGGTGTGTCTCGACGGTCACCCGGGAACCGAGGCGCGAGCGCACCACGTCGACGGCGTCCTCGCCGTCGCGGGCCGTCTCGGCGTCCGTTCGCGACCCACCCCACAGGGAGTTGACGGCGTGGACCGTATCCCCGGAGTCGAGTCGGTCGTCGAGGTAGTCACACAGCGCCGCGCTCGTCTCGACCGTATCGGTGCCGAGTACGTAGGTTCGCATAGATGAGTCACCGTCGCCCGGAGGGATAAAATTCGCTTTTACCCTCCCCAAAGCATTTGCACAGTCCGGGAGTCTCGACGCCTATGCGCCGCGAATCAGTGCTGGCCGCGGGTGCGGTCGGCGTCGTCGTCTTGGCCGTCGTCGCGGCGGTTCTGGTCCCCGGTGCCCTCGCGGACCCCAGCGAGGACCGGCCGGTCCGCCCCGGTCCGGTCACTATCGCCGACATGGAGATTTCGGCGGGCGACGTGACCGGTGACACCGTCTCCCTGAACGTCGGCACGCGGCTGTCACACCGCGGGCCGCCGGCCCGAAACGTCAGCCTCCGGGTCCAAGCCGTCGACACGGAGTCGGGGCTGGTCGAATCGACCCGGAGCGTGGCCGTCGGAACCCTCAGCGAGGAACGGGAGGTGGCGGTCCCGACGAACCTGACCGTCGAGCGCGAGGGTGGGTACCGGATCCGAGCGGTCGTCTACCGCGACGGCGAACGCATCGACAGCGGGGCACGCGAACTCCGCGGACTGGAGGCGCTCCAGCCGGCGTACGCCCGGAGCGACGTGCGGTTCGCCGCCGCCGACGCCCTCCCACCAGTCTCCTTCTCGGTCGCCGAGGCCGGCGAGGAGCTGACGGCACTCGACATGCAGATGGCGCTGACCAACGAGGGCGACGAACAGCCCTCGGACCTCCGGGTGACGGTGACGCTCCGGCAGGCCGACTCGAACATCGTCGCCAACCGCACGGCCGTCGACGTGGGGTCGATCCGCCCCGGCCGTACGGCGACCGTGGAGACGCGACTGCGCGTCCCGGCGGGGTACAACTACTACGTCGACGCGGTGCTCTGGAAGGACGGCGTCATCATCGACAGCGCCCGAGGCGCCGCAAATCTCGACCCCTCGGAGACGATCAGCGTCAACGAGACGCGCCGCGAGGTGGAACTGGAGGTCGGCGACTTCACCCGCGGCGACGGGACGGAGGGCGACCGGCCCCGGCCCGAGGCGACTGGGATGCCGACCGCCGGCGGCGGTCCCGGATTTGGCGTCGTCGTCGCCGTCGTCGCCGTCGTCGCCGCCGCACTGTTTGCCCGGAGGTGGACCACATGAGCGAGACACACACCGACACCGATCCGAGCACCGACACCGTCGACGGCGCGAGCGAGCGCGACACCGACGAGGAGACGGGCGGCCGCGTCCGCCGGTACGCCAACTACGCCATCCTCCTTGTCCTCGGTCTGCTCGCGTTCGTCGCCGTCATCCAACTGTATCTCAGCGTCTCGAACGCCATCGGAACGTGGATCACCAACGAGTACCGTTCGCTGTTCCAAGCGGCGTTCAACCTCGTCGTACTGTTGGCGGCAGGGATCGGCATCTCGTATCAGCTCCGCCGGCTCTACGGGTAGCCTACGAGACGAGCAGCCACGCGACGAAGACGGCGACACCGCCGACACCCGTGCTGAGGACGGCGTGGATCCGGAGTCGGTCGAGCAGTGCGTGGGCGTCGCCGGTCACCGTCAAGAGGTCGTGGACGTCGCTCCCGAGTTCACACCGCGGCAGGAAGTCCATCGCGATGTGGAGGAAGATACCGGCGGCGAAGCCGAAGACGACACCCTGCACCGTCGGCGCGGCGGGCAGGGCGACTAGACTGGCGAGGATGGCTGCGATGCCGACACCGGCCGCGGGCAGGAGCAACACCGTCGGGTCGCGCTCGTTCGTCACCAGTCGGCGGGCGGCCGCGTAGCCCGCCGGACCCTTGTGTGAGACGATGGCGAGGCCAAGGATCGGTCCGAGGTCGGGCATGTTCCCGTAGACGATGCCGATGATGAGTCCCGCCGAGAGGGCGTGAGCCGTCAACTCCGTGGCGGTCCGGTCGAAGGGTACGTCGAGGTGGGCGAGTCGGTGGCCGACGGTGTGGCTAGCGAAGCCGATCAGGAGACCGAGCGCGACGCCGAATCCACCGAACGTCGCGTCGTGGGCGATGGCCTGTGGGACGAGAAAGACGGCGGCGCTGGTCACCATCGCCCCACTCGCGAGACCGTACCCCCAGACCAACGTCCACGGCCGCCCGTCGAGCGAACGGCGACCGAGTGGGATCCCGACGGCCATCGCGGCGAAGGCGACCCACGAGATACCCAGCAGTTTCCAAGTCCCTCCGGTCGCGGCGAACAAGGACAGCCCCACGAGCGTCGCGGTGGCGGCGGGACCAACGAGTGATCGTCGAGTCACGTTAACAACGAAAAAGCCGGTGTTAATAACGCGTTCGGTTCGTGGGGACGCTACCGCGTCGCCGACTTCCAAGCTCGCAGGTCGAGTATCTCTCCGTCGACGGTTTCGTCGTCGGCATCGCGGGCGGCCCAGACGAACATCGGCGCCACGTCCTCGGGATCACGGCCCTTGTCGCCGCTCAGATCCGTTGCGACGTAGCCGGGGTCGACGACACCGACGGCCGGGTCGATGTCGGCGGCGAAGCCCCGAACCAGCGCTTCGGCGCCAGCCTTGGAGACGGCGTAGGTCCCCATCCCTGCCGTCGACTCGCGGGCGACGGCCCCCGAGGGGACGAGAATCCGTCCGTCGTCCGCGAGGTGGGGAAGCGCCTCCCGCACCGTCGTGAAGACGCCACGGAGGTTGGTCCGTACCGTGTCGTCGAATCGGGAGTACGACTCCTCGTGGAGGGGGCTTTCTCCGGGGTCGCCGTGGTTGACCGCGGCGTTAGCAACCACGACGTCGATGCCGTCGCCCGCCTTGGTGGCCTGTTCCATCAGCCGCTCGACGTCGAACTCGTCGCGCACGTCGGCCCGAACTGCCGTCGCCGCGTCGCCCGCATCGACGATTCCGTCCACGACCGACGTCAGCGCCTCTCGACTCCGCGCACAGCAGGTGACGTGGGCTCCTTCGGCGGCGAATCGCTCGGCGACGCTCGCACCGATTCCACGACTGGCACCCGTGACGACCGCACTCGTTCCGTCCATGCGCGTCGTTGGGCGGCGACGAGCATGAAAGGCGGGCCGTCTCCTCAGCCGGTGTTTGTCAACATCTACCGTGTATTTGCCATCGACCAACTTATTTTCAGAATTCTTAATTTCTCCCGTCCCGAACAGGGTGTATGAGCCGACACACCGACACCGACGAGCGTACCGACGTCGACTACTATCTCCCCGGCGCATCGATCAGTTCGACCGAAGCCGGTCCGCTCGAACGGGTTCTCACGCGGCTGTTCCGCCGTCGCGGCCGTTTCTGACGCCGGCCGTCGAATTCGCGCACGGGGTTAGAACCCGCCACCAGACGGACCGCTCGGCCACCGCTACGCCGACCGCTACTCGGCCGTTCGGGTACGGATCACGCGCCCGCGGCATACACTTTTGACTCGGCGGCGGCGAACGATGCCTATGGCACGCGATCCGTTCGTCGTCGTCGGCGGTGACGCGGCCGGTCTGAGTGCGGCGAGCAAGTTCCGACGCGAGTCCGACCGGGACGTCGTCGTCTTCGAGCGGGGGCGGTGGATCTCTTACGCCCACTGCGGCGAACCTTACTTCGTGAAGGGGACGGTCGAGCGACTGACCGACCTCCTCTCGTTATCCCCGGAGGCTGCCGCGGATCGCGGCATCGACTTGCGGCGCAGCCACGAGGTCGTCTCGGTCTCCCCCGGGGAGCGAACCGTCACCGTCGAGGCCGACGGCGACCGGTTCGACCAGCCGTACGCCGAGTTGCTGGTGGCAACCGGCGCGAGCGCGACGACGGGACCGTTCGACACCACACTCGACGGCGTCTTCACGATCCACGGCCTCGATGCCGCGGCGGCCGCCGACGCCTACCTCACCCCGTCCGACGAGTACGACCACGGCCGCCTCGGCGACGGCCCCGTCGACGAGGCGCGGATCGAACACAACGCGGCACTCGACCCACCCGAGCGGGCGGCCGTCGTCGGCGGCGGCTACGTCGGCGTCGAGATGGCCGAAGCCCTCGTCGCCCGGGGTGTCGACGTCCACCTGTTCCAGCGGTCGACACATCTCCTCCCGCCGTTTGGCGAGGCGGTCGGTGAGCGCGTGGCCGACCACCTCGACGATCAGGGGGTGACGGTCCACACCGGGACGCCGGTCGCCGAACTTCTCGGCGAGGAGCGGATCGAGGCGGTGCGATACGACGGGGAGTGCCTCCCGGTCGAGATGGCGGTGCTCGGGGTCGGGGTGACGCCGAACACGGCGCCGCTTTCGGGGACCGACGCGGCCTTTGGTCCGGGGGGTGCCGTCCGCACCGACGCCTACGGTCGGACGACCCTCCCAGCCGTCTACGCCGCCGGCGACGTAGCGACGGCGCGACACGCGGTGACCGGCGCGGAGGCGTGGGTGCCGCTGGGGCTGACCGCGAACCGCGCCGGCCGGGCTGTCGGGGCGACGGTCGCCGGCGACCCTACGCCGGTCGGCGGCGTGGCCGGCACCGCGGTCGTGAAGGCCTTCGACGTGGAGTGTGGGCGGGTCGGCCTCACCGACGTGGAAACGGCCGAAGATGCGGGGTTCGATCCCGTGACCGAGACGATCACCGCGGGGTCGCGCTCGGGCTACTACCCCGGTGGCGACGAGACGACGGTCACGCTGGTGGCCGACCGGCCGACCGGCCGGGTGCTTGGTGGCGCCATCGCCGGCCGCGACCGGGCGGCGATCCGCATCGACACACTGGCGACCGCCATCGAGGCCGAGCTGACCGTCGCCGAACTCGAACGTCTCGATCTGGCGTACGCGCCCCCGTTCAGCCCGGTGTGGGACCCAGTGTTGGTCGCCGCCAAGGTCCTCGGTGGCCGCGTGGACGGGTGAGCGATCCGTCGGCCACGGCGTGGGCGGGCGATCACCCCTCCCGTCGGGGGCGGGTAGTATATACGGATCACGTCCCAACGGCCGAGCATGAACGATAGCTCGCCGGTCGGCGACGCCGACGGTCAGTCGGTCGTCGTCGTCGGCAGCGGCTTCGGCGGCCTCTCGACGGCCTGCTATCTCGCCGACGCGGGGGCGGACGTGACCGTCCTCGAGAAAAACGAACAGCTCGGCGGCCGGGCGAGTCGCCTCCACACGGACGGCTTCCGGTTCGACATGGGGCCCTCTTGGTATCTCATGCCCGACGTGTTCGCGGACTTCTTCGCGGACTTCGGACGGCAACCCGAGGGGTATTACGGCCTCGAACACCTCGACCCCCACTACCGCATCTTCTTCAAGGACGGCGATCAGGTCGACCTCCTCCCGGACCGCGAGGCCAACGTGGAGACGTTCGAGGCCTACGAACCCGGCGCCGGTGACGCGCTCGAGGACTACCTCGATCAAGCGGCCTACACCTACGACGTGGGAATGGAGCATTTCGTCTACGAGGATCGCTCCCGGCTGCGCGATTTCGTCGACCCGGACGTGCTTCGGCACGCACACGGCCTGTCACTGCTGGGAACGATGCAGGACCACGTCGAGGAGTATTTCGATCACCCCAAACTCCAACAGATCGTCCAGTACTCGCTGGTCTTCCTCGGCGGCGCGCCGAACAACACGCCCGCGCTCTACAACCTGATGAGCCACGTCGACTTCAACCTCGGCGTCTACTACCCCGAGGGCGGGATGGGTGGCGTCGTCGACGGCATCGTCGACGTGGCCGAGGAGTTGGGCGTCGACTTCCGAGTCGATCACCCGGTCGCGGAGATCAGAGGCCGAGAGGGCGCCTTCGCCGTCCGTACCGAGGACGGTCGGGAGTTCTTCCCCGACGAAGTAGTTTCGGACGCCGACTACGCCCACACCGAACAGGAGCTCCTCGTCCCCGAAGACCGCCAGTACGACGCCGACTACTGGGACTCGCGCACCTACGCGCCCTCCGCGTTCCTCCTGTATCTCGGCGTCGAGGGCGACGTCGACCCCCTCGAACACCACACGCTCGTCCTCCCGACCGACTGGGACGACCACTTCGCGACCATCTTCGACGACCCCGCGTGGCCCGAGGACCCCGCGTACTACCTCTGTGTCCCCTCGGAGACCGACGACACGGTCGCCCCCGACGGCCACAGCAACCTGTTCGTCCTCGCGCCGGTCGCCGCTGGCCTCGACGACGACCCGGAGCGCCGCGAGTCCTTCCGCGATCTGTTGCTTGCGGACATCGCCGAACACACCGGCGTCGACCTCCGGGACCGCATCGTCGTCGAGGAACGCTTCTCGGTCTCAGAGTTCGCGGAGCGCTACAACAGCTTCCGGGGGACGGCCCTCGGTCTGGCACACACGCTCCGACAGACCTCGTTGCTCCGGCCGCCCCACGCCTCGACCGAGGTGGACGGCCTGTATTTCACCGGCTCCTACACTACCCCCGGTATCGGCGTCCCCATGTGTCTCATTAGCGGCCGCCTGACGGCCGAACAGATGACGACGACCCGATGACGATGACGGGCGCGGCCGCCTATCTGTTCCGGACATCGCGCCCCCGGTTCTGGCTCTATCTTGCCGGTCCGGTCGCCGTCGGCGTCGCCTACGCCGCGAGTGACACCGGCGACCTGTTTACACCGGCGACGCTCGCCCTGTTCGCGTACTTCCTCGTCCCCGCGAACGTCCTTCTTTACGGCGTCAACGACGTCTTCGACGCCGACATCGACGCGGAGAATCCGAAGAAAGAGCAACGCGAGGTTCGGTACGGAGGCGACCGACTCGTCCCTGTGGCCGTCGGTCTGAGTGCCCTGCTCGCGCTCGCCCCCCTCGGACTGATCCCCCGCATCGCTTGGCCTTGGATCGCCGGCTTCCTCCTCTTGGGAGCCGCGTACAGCGCGCCCCCGTTCCGCCTGAAGACCCGGCCGCCGCTCGACTCAGTCTCGAACGGTCTGTACGTGCTCCCCGGAGCCGCCGCGTACGCCGCGGTCGCCGGGGGCCACCCGCCACCGCTCGCCGTCCTCGGTGGGTGGCTGTGGTCGATGGCGATGCACACCTTCTCTGCGGTCCCGGACATCGACCCGGACCGGCGCGCGGGCATCGAGACGACGGCGACGCGGCTCGGTGAACGGCGAACCTACGCCTACTGTGCCCTCTGCTGGGCGCTCGCCGCCGTCGCCTTCGGCTTGCTCGATCCTCGACTGGGGCTCCTCCTCGGTCTGTATCCCGTCGCCGTCGTGGGGGTTGCCGTCTCGGGGGTCGACGTCTCGCGGGCGTACTGGTGGTATCCGGCCCTGAACACCGTCGTCGGCGCCCTTCTCACGATGGGCGGACTCTGGAGGCTGGTGCATGGGTAGCGAGGGTGGAGACGGTCCCGCCGGCGCGACGGCCCGGGCGACGGCTCGGCCGACCCGATCCGAGATGCAGGCTCGCCTCGACAGCCTGCTCCGCGAGCACCGCGTCACCGTCGCGGTCGTATTCCCGGCCGTCGGGGCGATCCTCCTAGTCGCAAGCGCCGAGGGGCATCTCCCGCCGCCGCTGACCTTCGAGCCGTTCTTGCTCCTCCTCGGGACGCTCGTCATGCGCTCACCGCTGCTGATCGGACTGGCGCCCCTGATCGACCGCCGGGCGGCCGTCGGCGTCACCGCTCTCGCCGGGTACGCCTACGCCATCGAGTTCGCCGGGCTGCGAACCGGGTGGCCCTACGGCGAGTTCCACTACGCGATCGACCTCGGCCCGACCGTCGCCGGTGTCCCCGTCGGCCTCCCCGTCTTTTTCCTGCCGTTGGTTGGCAATGCCTACCTCCTCTGTTCGCTCCTGCTCGGGGGGCGTGCGCGGGCGGCCCGGATTCGCCTCCCCGCCGTGATCGGGACGGTGATCGCCATGGATCTGGTCCTCGACCCCGGTGCCGTTGCGCTCGGCTTCTGGACCTATCCCGGCGGCGGCGCCGTCTACGGCGTGCCGCTGTCGAACTTCGCGGGGTGGGTGCTGTCCGCGACGGTGACCGTGCTCGTCCTCGACGCCGTCCTCGACCGGGCGGCGCTGCTGGAGCGACTGGATACCTGCGAGTTCGCTCTCGACGACTTGGTGAGTTTCGTCCTGCTCTGGGGAGCGGTCAACGTCTACTTCGGCAACTGGGGGGCGGCCGCTGTCGCCGGCCTGTTTGCCCTCGGACTGGTCCGTGCGGACCGCTTCGACGTGCCCGTGGGGCAGTGAGTCAGGTCAGCCGGCGAAGCCCCTCGACCGCCCCGTGTAGGAGTCGCCGGCCGACGCCGCGATTCGGGGGGTGTGTCCGGTCGTGGTCGGGGTCGGGATCTGTGTCGTCGTCTGCGGGCACGTCCGGGACGGCGCTCACCCGCCGGAACACGGTCTCGGGGTCTTGGCTCCACAGCCAGTGCCAGCGAGTCCGCGCCACCAGCGTCAGTTTGCGGAGCGTGCCGAGACTCGGCGTTTCGGAGAGAACGTCGTAGTCTCGCTCGCGGATCAGCCGGTGGTGGTCGGCGTAGAGCACGGCGGCGACCAACACCGAAAACTGACAGTCCGCGGGGAGATACTGGATTCCGGCGACACCCTCGCGGTAGAGGGCCTCGGTCCGCCGGAGTTCCCGCTCCATCGCCCGCCGGAAGTCGTCGCTCACCTCGAAGCGCCGGAGCTCAGCCTCCGAGATACCGTACTCGTCGAGCGTCTCGCGGGGGAGATAGATCCGGTCGCGCTCGACGATATCCTCGCGCACGTCCCGGAGGAAGTTCGAGAGCTGAAACGCCTCGCCGAGCGCCGTGGCGCGGGGGCGGGCCCGCTCGGGGTCGGCCGGATCCATCACCGCCGTCATCATGCGACCGACGGCGGCCGCCGACCCGTCCATGTACGCTCTGAGTTCCGCGAACGTCTCGTAGCGATCCTTGGTTACGTCGGTCAGCATCGCGTCGACGAACGTGTGCACGTCGGCGTCGTCGATGTCGTGGCGCTCGCGGAGGTCGGCAAAGGCGGCGAGCACGGGGTCGTCGGTCGGTTCCGTGCCGAGGGCTGCCGCCCGCAACCGCTCCAGTTCGGCGCGCTGTTCGGCGGGAGGCACGCCCTCGGCGTCGTCGACCACTTCGTCGGCCACCCGGAAGAAGGCATAGAGGACGTACGTCGACTCTCGGACCCGCTCGGGGAGGAGGCGAGTCGCTAGGTGGAACGTCTTGCCGGTCCGTCGCTGAATCGCCTTCCCGCGAGCGACGCCGTCGTCGCTCACCATCCGTTCGCTCCCGTCGGCGCGGCCAGCGGCGGGCCACGGGTGGCGTGCGTTCCGTCGGTCGGGTCGTCCGAGGTCCGTAGTGAGTCACGACTCGTCATGTCACCAAAACGTATCGCTGCAATCGTAGACGACCCCGTGGTTCGGGCAGACGTACTTGCAGTGACGGCGGTTCATCGCCGCCTCGCATCGCGGGCAGGGCCGCCCACCTGACGCAGGCATGTCACCTGTTCGGGGCCACACCGACATGACTGTTCCGCCGTCGTCGATACGGCTGGCGGATTCGGAACGTCCCGCGACGGATGGTCAAGCGTTTCGACACCGGGTTCGGCCGGCTACCAGCTCAACACTCCGACCAGCCACACGACTCGCAGGTCTTGCAGCCCTCGGAGTAGTAGAGGCTCATCGAGCCACACTCCGGACACTCGGGGCTCTCGCCCGCGGCGAGGAGGTCCGCAGTGTCGTCGCTGGCCACCGAAGCGGCGGCGCCGCCGTCGGCCTCGGGCGACTCGTCCATCGCCTGTGCCTCGGCTTTCTCGAGTTCCGTGAGATTCTGCTGTTTGGGGTACGGTCGGTCGATTTCGTCGTCGAGGTAGCGCCGCATCGCCGTCCCGATGGCGTCGGGGATCGAGTTGATCTGTTCGCCCTTGTCCCAAGCGACCTTCGGCGAGCGGATCCCTTGGAGCTCCGAGGCGATCTCGCGGGGGTCGACGCCGGAGCGCAGCGCGGTCGAGATGGTCTTCGCCAGCGCCTCGGTGAAGGAGGCGGTGAACCCACCGGAGTTGCCGATGTTGGCGAACAGCTCGAACGGCCGCCCGTCGTCGTCCTCGTTGATGTTGACGTAGAGCTTGCCGTAGCCGGTGTCGATGCGCTGGGTGACGCCGTGGAGGACGTCCGGGCGCGGACGCTTGGTCCCGAGTTCCCGCTCGCCGTCGGCGGCCGCGAGCAGTTCCGACAGCTGAGTGTCGAGCGCCGCCTGCACGTCTTCGTTGTCGAGGAAGCCCTCGATGCCGCCGAACACCTCCTCGATCTGATCGACCAGCGCCGCGGCGGCCTCGCTCTCGTCGGCGAACTCCGTGTTCTTCGCGCGGGTGGTCAACACCTGCTTCGAGCGCGTCCCGTCGCGGTAGACGGTGACGCCCTTGCCGCCGTGGTCGTAGATGTAGCGGTACACCTCGTCCATGTCCTCGACCGTGGCCGAGTTGGGGAAGTTACAGGTCTTCGAGATGGCGGAGTCGACGCCCTGCTGACACGCACACTGCACCGCGGCGTGCTGTTTCCCGGAGAGGTCGCCGGTGACCACGAACAGTTCGCCGATGGGGTCCGGGACGGTGTCGAGTCCCTCGACGCCGTCGAATCCGTTTGCGGCCATCTGCTCTTGGGCCTCTCGCTTGACCGCGTCGATGTCGAGGTCGTTCGCCTCGAGCGTCCGCAGGAAGTAGTCGTCGAACTCGACGAGCATCTCGTCGCCTTGTACGTCGTCGGAGACGTTCTTGTAGTAGGCGACGTTGTAGATGGGCTCACAGCCGCCGGTCGTGTTGCCGACCATCGAGGTGGTGCCCGTCGGGGCGATGGTCGTCGTGTTGTGGTTGCGGATCGGGAAGCCGTCGGCCCACTCGTCGGCGTCGAGACCGGTGTGGTGTTCGAACCACTCACGGTAGCCGACGGGGTCGGCGTACTTCGAATCGTCCCAGTCCTCGAAGGTGCCACGCTCCTCTGCGAGTTCGTGGGAAGCCCACTTCGACCCGTGATCGATGTGGGTCATCAGCTGCCGGGCCACTTCGTTGCCGGTATCGCTCCCGTAGCGGATGCCGAGCTGGACGTACAGCTGTGCCAGCCCCATGACGCCTAGGCCGATCTTGCGCATCTGCCGGACCTTCTCCTCGATCTCGTCGACCGGGAAGTCCGACATCGTGACGACGTTCTCCAAGAAGCGGGTGCCGTACTCGATGCGGTGGTCGAAGGCCGCCCAGTCCATCGCCTCGTCGAGGAACGCCTCGACGGCCGCAGTCTCGGTGTCGTACTCGTCGGCGTGCTCGTCGGCCCACACCCGCCAGTCCGGCGCGTCTTGGGACGCGAGCGTCGAGAGGTTGATGTGACCGAGGTTGCAGGCTTCGTACTCCTCTAGCGGCTGCTCGCCACAGGGGTTCGTCGCGAGGATGCGGTGGTCCGGGTGTTCCTCCACGTCGAAGGAGTGCTGTTTGTTCACCCGTTCGAGGTAGATGACGCCGGGTTCGCCGTTCTCGTGGGCGCCCTCGACGATGTCCTCCCAGATCACCTCGGCCGGCATCGACAGTTCCTCGCCCACCTCGACGTACTCGCCGAGGCCGAACATGTCGTACAGTTCCTTCGTCTCGTGGGTGACGATGTGGGGTTCGCCGGTGCGGGGACTGGTGAAGGTGAACTCCTCGCCCGCCTCCAGCGCCTCCATGAAGTCGTCGGTGATCCCGACCGAGATGTTGAAATTCGAGAGGTGACCCTCGACGGCGTTACGGAGGTGCTTGGGGACTTTCCCCTCGTCGTCGATGAGTTCGCGGGCCTCCTCTAGGGCGTCCGCGAAGGCCGTATGCGTGAAGTCGTCGGGGTCGTTCAGCCGGAGGGTGTGAGCCAGCGAGACGTCCTTGTTCTTGGCGTGGATGAACTGGATGACGTCCGGATGGGAGACGCGCATGACGCCCATCTGAGCGCCGCGGCGGGCGCCGCCTTGGGCGATGGTCTCGCACATCTGGTCGAAGGTCCGCATGAACGTGATGGGGCCGGAGGCGATGCCGCCCGTCGAGCCGACGGGGTCGCCGTAGGGCCGAAGCCGCCAGAAGGCATAGCCCATACCGCCGCCGGACTGGAAGACCTGTGCGGCCTCCTTGGCGGTCTGGTGGATGTCGTCGATGTCGTCCTCGGGCGAGTCGACGAAACAGGCCGAGAGCTGCTGGAGTTCGTCGCCCGCGTTCATCAGCGTCGGCGAGTTGGGCATGAACGAGAGGTCGCCCATCAGCGTCTCGAACTCCTCGCGGGTCTCCGTGACGACCGTCTGAATCTCCTCGGGAAGCTCCGGGACGACCGTCTCGTAGGCGAACTTGTTGACGTTGTGCGCCGAGAGGGCCGTCTCGGCGTCCGCGTCGGTGGTGACGCCGGCGCCGAACACCTCCGCGGCAAGTTCGTCCCGCCGCGGGTGATCCGGTTTCAACTGATCGGGCGTGACGGTAATCTCCGTGTCCCGCTTGCGCGCTTCGAACACCGCTTCCGCGAGCGCGATGTTCTTCGCGACACGCGGGAAGAGGTCCTCGGGGTCCTCGATCAGGTTCCCGTCGGCGTCCTTCCGGAGATACCGCGCGGGCAGGATGTTGTGGTAAGCGTTGTCGGTGAGACGTTCCTCGAGTGTCTCCCCGTCGGTTCGTTTGATCGGTAGTTCCACGTCGTCGGTGTCGATATCGTGCGTACTCATGTGTCGGTCGTGGTGATCGCGTCGCGGCTTCCCCCACCCCAAATGGGCGCCGGGCGTGTTCCGGTCGCTGGTTCGAATCGGTGCAACCGTAACGGTTGCTGTAAGTGGAATCGGGGGTGTAAAGGCGTTGGTTCGTCCGCCGAACTATCCGATTCCTGTCTACTTCACGGTGTCGGCCGGTGACCGAGGGTCACCTACACGTCCATTCATCGCCTCCCGACGCATATAACGATGTGCAGACCGGAGCGAAAGTGAAAATACACGGCTCGAATCGGCCGACAACGGGGAGATATCCAGTCGAACGAGAGGGGGGTCAGCGAGGGGGAACAGCCCCGTCGAGTGATACGTGACTGTCACGCTAGACGCTCTCACGTAACGACTATCGGCACCGGCGAGTGCCGAACCTCTCCGAAATTTGATATCGGAGATCGCCGGACGGGACGAAGCGACGCCCACAGACTTATGGACCCGCTGTGAGTCGGTATCGAATATGTCGATCACCCCGCAGGTAGCGCTTCAACTGGGCGGTGTTCTCGGCGAACCCCTCGGACAACTTCTCGTGGCCATCGCCGCCGTCGGCGTCGTCGTCCTGATCGGTCGCGTCCTGTTGAAAGTCGCTTGGCGTCTGGTGACTATCGCCGCAGTCGTCGTCGGCGTGCTCCTCCTCGTCTCGCTGTTCCTGTTCTAGACCGTCGCGTCCGGCCGCCCGGCCACGCGAAGGAAGTTGTCGATCACGTCGTGACCGGCCGCGGTCAGTACGCTCTCGGGATGAAACTGGACACACTCGATGGGGTGCTCGCGGTGGCGAATCCCCATGACGAGGTCGTGGTCGACGCCCTCGGCGTCGGTGTGGGTCGTCGTCGCCGACACCGTGAAGCAGTCGGGAATCGCCGTCGCCACGAGCGAGTGATAGCGCCCGGCACGAAAGCCCTGATCGAGGCCGGCGAAGACGCCCTCGCCGTCGTGGTCGACGGGGTAGGCCTTACCGTGGATCGGGTCCGGCGCGTGCCCGACCGTCCCGCCGTAGGCGTACACCGCCGCTTCGAGGCCGAGACAGACACCCAGCGTCGGCACGTCCGGGCTCACTTCCCGGAGGACCGCGTTCGTCACGCCCACGTCGCGGTCGTTTTTCGGGTGGCCGGGGCCGGGACTGATGACGATGGCGTCGGGGTCGACGGCGCGCACCTCGTCGAGGGTGGCGGTGTTTTTCAACACCTCGACGGTGATCGGATCGCCCGTCGCCGGGTCGGGGTGATCGGAGATGTACTCGACGAGATTGTAGGTGAACGAGTCGAAGTTGTCGATCACGAGCACCTTCATCGGCGGACCCCCGGGGCCGTCGTTTCGATGCGTTCGAGCGCGTCGAGGACGCCACCCATCTTCTGTTCGGTCTCCTCGTACTCGCTTGCCGGATCGCTGTCGGCGACGATACCCGCTCCCGCTTGGACGGTGATCCGATCTTCCGTCCCGTGTTCGACCGTCGCGGTCCGGATGACGATGGCGAACTCGGCGTCGCCGGACCACGAGTAGTAGCCGACGCCGCCGCCGTAGACGCCGCGAGCGTCGCGTTCGAGTTCGTCGATAATCTCCATGGCTCGCACCTTCGGCGCGCCGGTGAGCGTCCCGGCGGGGAACGTCGCGCGCGTGGCGTCGAAGGCGTCGAACGGCGGCGACCGCTCGCCGCCCGCGCCCGGATCGTCGCCCGTCGCGAGCGTCCCCGTCACCGTCGACTCGATGTGCTGGACGTGGGAGTATTTGAGGACGTTCATGAACTCCTCGACCCGGACCGATCCCGGCTCCGAGACGCGGCGCACGTCGTTGCGCGCTAGGTCGACGAGCATCGTGTGCTCGGCGCGTTCCTTGCCGTCGGCGAGCATCTCGCCGGCGAGGCGTCGGTCCTCCACTGGACCCGACCCGCGGGGACAGGTGCCGGCGATGGGGTTCGAGACGACCCGACGGCCCTGTACCGACACCAGTGTTTCGGGGCTGGCGCCGACGATGGAGCGGTCGCCGTGGCCCAAGAGATACATGTACGGCGAGGGGTTGACCGCGCGGAGCGACTCGTAGAGCCCTAGGGGGTCGACCTCGCCGGTCAGTTCGCGCTTCCGAGAGATGACGCCTTGGTAGATGTCGCCATCGAGGACGTGTTCCTTGGCGCGAGCCACTGCGTCCTCGTATGCCTCGCGTGGCCCCGCCGTCTCACCGGTCTTCGCGAACCCGCCCGTCTCGGGTGCGTCGTGGGCCGCCAAGGTCTGCTCGACTGCCTCGGCCTCGTCGCTGAGACGGTCGTGGACGGCACCGGGGTCGGCGTCCGGGTCGACGACCGGGGTACAGACGAGTTCGACTGTCCCCTCGGCGTGGTCGAAGGCGAGAGTTCGCGTCGTCAGGACGAACTCCGCGTCGGGGACGACGGGGTCGGGGCGTTCGACGCCCACCTCGTCTAGCCAGAGGTCGTAGACGGCGTCGTAGGCGAGGAAGCCGACCAGCCCGCCGTCAAGGTGTTGGCGGTCGGCGGCCGGGAAGCCGACGCGGTCGAGATCCGGGAGCGCCGTCCGGAGGGCGTCGAGAACGTCGGGGTCCTCACTACCGTCGAGTCCCGCCCGCTCGGCGAGTAGGTCGGCTGCCGGCCCGCCGAGCGATTCGACGGTCACGTCGGTTCCGGTGACCGAGACGACGGCGTCGGGGTCGTAGCCGACGAAGGAGTACCGGGCGTGCCGGTCGGTTCCCTCGCCAGAGGTGAAGGCGCCTTCGGGGTCACTAGAGGGGGTCTTCTCCGCGCTCTCCAGCAGGAACCCGTAGTCACTCCGGTCGTCGAGGGCAGCGTAGGCCGACAGCGGCGTCGTCTCGACGTCGAGCGTGAGGGCGAGGTGGGCAACCGCCGGGGCCTCCCGACCGGCGAGGGCGTCGGCGAACTCCGCCCGATCCGTCTCGGGCGTCACACCGACACCCCCACGTCGGCGTTGCGAACGAAGGCTTCGACTGCCTCGTGGTTCTTCTCGCCGCCGCGGCGTTCGACACCACTGGAGACGTCGACCGCGTACGGCCCGACCGTCCGCGCCGCCTCGGAGACGTTTTCGGGGGTCAGCCCGCCCGCGAGAACCAGCGGCGTCGAGAGGTCGTCGACTAACTCGGCGGCGGCGTCCCAATCGTGAGTCTCCCCGGTCCCACCGGCACCCGACTCGGTCGTCGAGTCGATCAACACGGCATCGGCGACGCCGTCGTACTCGCGGGCGCGGTCGGTGTCGGTCGCATCGACGGTCATGATCACGTCGGCGCGGGCTTCTCGGCGGACGTACCGAACGTCCGCGGCGTCGAAATCGCCGTGGAGTTGAATCGCGTCGGGGGCGACGGCGCCGGCGAGTTCGACCGCACGAGCGGGCGTCTGGGGCATCGACACCAGCACGGTCGAGAGGAAGGGTGGTGCGGCGGCGACCAGATCAGCCGCGCGGTCGGGGGCGACCTCCCGGGGGGTATCGACGCTCACCTCGGTGATGAACCCCACCGCGGCGGCGCCGGCCTCGGAGACTGCCCGCAGATCCGCCTCGTCTGTGACGCCACAGATCTTCGTCCGGACCATCACGCACCCCGCAGATCGTCGAGTTTGGCGGCGGCGGCGCCGGAGTCGATAGCCTCGCGGGCCGCGTCGACGCCGCCCGGTAGGTCGTCGGCGATCCCGGCGACGTAGAGGGCTGCGCCCGCGTTTGCGAGGATGATGTCGCGTTTCGGCCCCGTCACGTCGCCGGCGACGATGCCACGGAGGTCGGCGGCGTTGGCCTCTGGGTCACCACCGGCGACGGCCTCAACGGGTGCCTGCTCCAGACCCAAGTCGGCCGGCGTCAGGGTGTACTCCGTCACCGCGTCGCCGTCGACCTCGGCGACGGTCGTGGCGTCGTGGATGGCGATTTCGTCCATCCCGGCGCCGTGAACCACCATCGCTCGTTCGACGTCCATGCGGGCGAGCGCGCGAGCGAGAACGGACACGAGTTGCGGATCGTAGACCCCGATCACCTGCGCGTCGGCGCCGGCGGGGTTGGTCAGCGGCCCGAGGACGTTGAACACCGTCCGCATGCCGAGTTCCTTCCGCGGGCCGATGACGGCCTTCATCGCCGGGTGGAACACCGGCGCGAGCATGAAGCCGATGCCGTCGCGCTCGATGGCGTCTTCGACCGCTGGCGGTTCGGCTTCGACGTCCACGCCCGCGACCTCTAAGACGTCCGCGCTGCCGGAGGTAGAGGAGACGGAGTAGTTGCCGTGCTTGGCGACAGCGGCGCCGGCCCCCGCGGCGACGATGGCGCTCGTCGTCGAGACGTTGATCGTGTCGTAGTCGTCGCCGCCGGTTCCGCAGGTGTCGACCAACGGCGACCGGTCGGGAGCGATAGTCCGGGCGGCGTCGCGCATTCCGTTCGCAAACCCCGCGATCTCCGTTTCTGTCTCGCCTTTCGCCCTGAGAGCCGCGAGCAACGCCCCGATCTGGGCGTCCGTCGCTTCCTCAAAGACGGCCCGGGCCGCGTCCCGTGCCTCCTCGCCGCTCAGATCCTCGCCGTCGGTGACGCGCTCGATATAGTCCTGCATGGATGAACACCAGTGTATTAGTTCGGGTTACGATGAACAAATCTATACATCTTCATAAACCTATCGTCCGGCGGTCGCCGACGGAACGGCTCCGCAGGGCCGATCTCACGGTGTCTGTCGACCGATCCACGTCGCGCCCGACGCGGGCGTATAATTCCCCCGAAATCGCCCCGCCGGCCGGCGTTCCGAAAGGTTCAATTACCGGCCACCGGTACGTAGTGATGCGACGAAACGCACGCACTGTCCGGGTTGGTGGTCTAGTCCGGTTATGACACCTCCTTGACATGGAGGAGGCCGGCGGTTCAATTCCGCCCCAACCCACTCAGTCGCTTAACGCTCCTGAGTGACAGCCTTCCGCTGTCTCAGGCCTTGATTCAGATATTTCCGTAGAGGAACTTGTCTTCTGGCAGGGGAGGAGAAGTCAAGCAACTTGTTGGCTCCTTCTCACCGTAGCGACGTATGGCGATTGTATCAAAAGGAGATACTCGTGTGAGTGATGTAAGTGTTGTAGGTATATCAAGGAGATTGTCGGACAGCACGGGTTCTTTTTAAGAGCGTGCCGAACTCCCTCCACAGAAGGAGGCCACCCCGACTCCGAAAATTGGTCTACTGAGGGCCCAGACAGATGCGACTGAGGTGGGTTCGAGTCTGACTATCCGCCAGATGTGCGATATGGGAAACACCCCGTGACGGTCGCCCGATTGTCACAGGATAGCGTGAGAGAGTATGAACGAGTCTCAACGCAGAGTGGCACGTATCGAGTGATGAACAGGCGGAATAACACAGGTGGTGTATCGAGATGGCCATACCGACCGTCGTGAACGTCGACGGAGGCGCTCGCCCGAATCCCGGTCCTGCGGCTATCGGGTACATCGTCGAGACTGACGACTCGACCGAGGAGGGTCACGACCACATCGGAGACTCGACCAACAAGCCGAGTACTGTGCCCAGAGGGTTGGAGGTCGCCTCCGAGAAGGGATGTACCGAGGTTGAGGCGATGGGTGACTCCGGGGTAATCGTGAAGCAGGTTCGTGGCGAGTATGGGGTGAACGAACCAGCACTCCGTCCACTACGTGACCGCGTACAGGAGTTAGCCGAGGAGTTCGAGAGTTTCGAGATACAGCACGTCTCTCGTGATGAGAACTGGGAAGCCGACGAGTTGGTGAAGCAAGCCTTCTCGGACTGATGGTGACTTCGCCATAGGCGCTATCTCGGAATCCCCTGTGGAGACACCACCTGTACTATCCTATTACTACGGTCTGCAACCAGACATATGCGCTCGGTGGTCTGTGAGAGCAATCTCCGAGTGTGACTCATATCTCAGAAACAACCACGTTGAACTCACCCCTGTAATCGAGTGGCTTTCACAAACTCGTTCTCTCCACGCTGATGAAGTGTTTCGACATCAAAACCACTTGACTCAAGATACTCGATTATCTCTTCACCATCCGTGCTGAATTCGTCCAAAACTGGATGGTGTATTTCACAATAGAGTATGTTAACATCGTCCAATAATCTGCTCATTCCACTTATCACTTTGAACTCTGCACCTTCAACATCAATTTTAATTATGCTTGGCGAAGGGACATCCTCACGTTCGATCACAGACACAACTTTCCTCGACGTGACTTCCTGTATTTCGTAGTCGGTCGCACTACTATCCGTATTGATTGTTGACATTCTTGATTGTACATCTCCTACATCAACAGCGAATTCAATCATCTCATCCGTGTCAGAAACCGCTATCTGAAAGTGATGAAAGTCTCCGTTGAGCTTAGAGTTCTCTTCGAGTTTGGTATATGCAGGTGGAGATGGTTCAAATGCGACGACATTCTTTCCGCCTATCCTCTGTGAGATTATGCATGAATATAGGCCAATATTCGCGCCTATATCGAAGAATACATCATCACTATCAACTTCTGAGAGTATGTCGTTGATTATTGGGACTTCTGTGTCGAATTCGTTATATACAGTATCCTGTTGATCTTCTGCGACGAACTGTACATCTACCCCCGCGATATTCTGGTTAGTCTTGGGATACAGACGACGTCTGAGGAACCAGTATGGCTTCTTGATAATCAATTGGTACGGTGTTTCGAGGTACGGTTCGAGACCAGAATCACGCGCTTTGTTTTTTATCTTTGAGAGCATCCTTGTGATCCGTTAGCGTGATGGCTTGATACATGTTTTGAGCCAGTTTACCCGATTGTCATAGCATTATAGGGAGAGGTTGGACGAGAAATGTGATATATGTGGAACGCGGTGTATCTTGGGTGATAACAACAAGATAACACAGATGGAGGTGAGAGGTGACCACACCCTTGCAGTCCCTCTGACTTCACGTACCTCCCTCCAAACGTCTCGACGTTCGTTCGGAAAAGCTTCCGTATGGTCATCTCGCCGTATGTGGCTCCGTTAGAAGCGTGTGCCTCGTCCCACTTCGGACGCATTCGACAGGAGGATCGGAAGCACTCGTTCATCGACTGCTGGTCACCTTTGCACCAGTAGTGAAGTCGCTTCACGAAGGCCATATCTGCCTCTGATGGAGACTGTCGCCCTTCCTCACTCCCTCGCCACAGGCGGAGTACCTTCCTTCCTTCCCGTAGTAGCAGGGGCGCGTCACTCTGTAGACGATGGACTGCACGGCGTTGCCAGAGATGCGACCATTCGACGTGGTGCACAGCGACTCTCTCCCATCAGGCTCGGTGTGGGGAATCCGGTTATGGGAGAGGTAGTCATCCATCGCTTCGGAGAGGCCAGCATCGAGAATCGACAGATTCCGCTCGCCCCCCTGCTTGAGTTTCAGCGGTGTGCTGACGCTCGCATCAGGCCAGTACTGTACCTCGATATACTCATCTTCGGAGTGCCAGCCTACGACGTCAAGCGAGACGCAGGCTCTCTTCCGCATCCCCGTGTGATACAGTAGGCAGAAGATGACGTGTTCTTTCGATCCATACTCGTATTTCCGAAGATGCTCACGGATGGCGCACGCTTCCTCGTGGGTGATTGTATCGTCTCGAACGGCTTCTCCCTTCGAGATGTTTGGGAGTATGAGCTTTTCGGGGATGCCTGCCTCGATTGCTTCGATGGATTCGCAGTATCGGAGGAACACCCTGACCGTGCGGAGTTGTTGTTCGAGGGTAATGTCGACTGTGTCGTCTTGACCGGTGCGCCAGTTCTTGTAGTTCTCACAGTCACGGCCAGAAAGTTCGTTCAGGTTCTCGATTGAGGCGTGTTCACACCACTTTAGGAAGTGTTTCAGCCTGTAGCGATGGTTCTGGATGGTGCTTTCCGAAGCGTCTTGCCCCCCCGACATAAGGTACTGTTCGACCGCTTCCTCTGGTACGATGGGTTCGAGCGATTGTGTCATGGTTGTCGTTTCTGCTTGGCACAATCGCAACACGGAGCAGGCCGGCGGTTCGAATCCGCCCCAACCCACTTCCGTTCTCTACTGTCGAGTCGAATCGCTGGAGGCCGCCAGCGTTCGATACCTTCTTCCGAGAAACGCACAGCGACAAGCGTGCCGTACGCCATGCGGTAACCGGTAAGATTATTCTCGGACTCTGGCAAGCAGTCTCGTGTTGGATAGACTGGTCGGTGACGGTGGCCTTGCCGAGGGGTCGGCTTGGCGGGTCTCGACCCTCGCGGTCGCTTGGTTGCTGCTCCTAGCCGTCGGTGCGTATCTGATCACTCCAGCCAGTCTCCTCACGGTGGTGATGGCCGACCTCGGTGTCACCGAGACCACGGCCGCTGCGCTCGTCTCGATGCCACAGGTCACCGCGACGGTGATCGGGATTCCCGTCGGCCTCTATCTCGACCGTATCGACACGCGCGGGGCCGTTCCGGCCGCCGCGGCCATCCTCTTCGTCGGTAGTCTCGGCGACTGGTTCGCCGCAACCGAGGGCGCCGTGCCGCTGTTGATCGCGTCACGGCTGTTCGCGGGCATCGGGATGTTCGTCCTGTGGGTGGTCAGCATCAATACCGCGTCGAGCACGTTCCCGCCGGACAGACGGGCGACGGCGACGTCGGTGATCATCTCGGGGTACCCTGCCGGATACGCGCTCGGGCAACTCGGTGCGCCACGGCTCGCCGGGGTCATCGACTGGCCGGGGGTGTTCCCCGTCTTCGGCGGCGCGGCGCTGCTGTTGTCGCTCGCACTTTACGCCGTGGTCGGACGAGTCTCGCGGTACCGGACGTCGACGGAGCCGATATCGGTGAGCGGGTTCAAGCGCGTGATAGGGAATCGAAACGTGTGGATGGTCGTCGCCGTGACGATTCTCGGCTACTCGCTGTATATGGTGTTCAACTCGTGGATGCCGACGTACATCACCGATCGATTCGGTGTCTCGCTGGCGGAGAGTGGTACGTTCGTCGCGCTGTTTCCCGCGGTCGGAGTCCTCGCTCGGCCCACCGGCGGGTGGCTCTCGGATCGACTGTTGGCCCGACGACGACGGCCCGTGTTCGCCACCTCGTTCGTCGGGGCAACCGTGTTGGCGGTCGCCATGTTCTACAGCACGACGATTGCGGCGCTGGTCGCGATGCTGGTTCTCGCCGGAGTGTTCATCCAACTCCAGATCGGACTCATGTACCAGTCGATCCAAGAGTTCGTCGAGCCCAGCGCCGCTGGGACGGCCGTCTCACTCGCGAGCGTGGCCGGGTGGCTGGGGTCGTTCCTCGCGCCCGTGATGGCCGGGGAACTGGTCGCTACTACCGGCACCTACGGCGTTCTGTTTGCCCTTGCGGTCGGCCTCGGCGTGATGGGTGCGATCACCGTCTGGTGGATGGCCGAGCCCGGCGGGTCGCCGTCGCCCTGAACGTCCGCCACATCGGACGACGGCGTTCGGATTGTACCGGGAGACCGTCGACCACGGCGGAAGCCGACCCCGTGCGTCGTGCGCCGAAATGGCCACGCCGGATGCGTCGGGGACGACGGACTGGGCCCCGATACGAGCGACACTGTGGGTGACGACATCGTCTGTCAGGGTTTCACACTAAAGAAACAACTTTCAAGCCACCGGATGATCCACGTATAGCTATGGATATCTCCGATATTGCCACTCCCGAATACATCGAAGTCGACGCGGGCGAACGCCTAGGGAAGGTCCGTTCGATCTTCGAGCGTGAGAATCCCAAGGGACTCATCGTCACTCGGGACGGCGAGTACGCCGGTGTCATCGGCGAACGCGACTTGGTCCGCTCCCGGATCGAGGACGACACCAAAGCCGACGTGCTGATGAAGTCCGCGCCGCAGGTCGACCGCACGGAGGACGTCCGGGAGGTTGCCCGGGTTCTCGTCGAGGGAGGTACCAAGGTGGCGCCCGTCTACGAGGGCGAGAAGCTCTGGGGGATCATCACGGCCGACGCTATTCTGGAGGCGGTCCTCGATAGCCTCGACGCGCTGACCGTCGAACAGATTCAGACCGACGACGTGATGACCATCGGCGAGAAGGCCCACGTCGGCCAAGCGATCAACCGACTGCGCGAACACGGCATCTCGCGCCTGCCCGTCGTCGACGACGAGAACTCACTCGCTGGCGTGTTGACCACGCACGACATCGTCGATTTCGTCGTTCGCGACGCCGACCGACAGGGTCGCGGCGACCGCCGCGGCGACCTCGACCGGATGCTCGATCTGCCCGTCTACGACCTGATGACCAGTCCGGTGCTGACGACGACCGCCGACGAGACCGTCGAAGACGCCGTGCGGACGATGCTCGACAACGACGTGTCCGGGCTCGTGGTCACGCCGACCGAGGCGGACGACGAGACCGTGGCGGGCGTGCTCACCAAGACCGACGTGCTTCGTGCGCTCACCTTCACCGAGGAGGGCCAGATGGACGTCCAGATCACCAACGTCGCCCTGCTCGACACCATCGCCCGCGAGGAGATCGTCGAGGGCATCACCGACGTGGCGGACAAGTACCAGAAGATGCAGGTCCATCACGCGCACGTGCGCTTCCACGAGCACAAGGAGAAACTCCGTGGAACGCCGCTGATTCAGTGTCAGATCCGCCTGCGGACCAACCACGGGCAGATCGCCGGCTCCGGCGAAGGGTACGGCGCCGACCACGCCTTCCACGTCGCCGCCGACACGCTCGAGCGCAACGTCCTCGAACTCAAGGGACTTCGGGCCGACGAGCAGTACCGCGGCCAGTTGCTCCGAAAGCTCGGCGAGCTATAGGCTCTCCTCGCCCGCGGCCAGTTGCTCCGAAAGCTCGGCGAGCTATAGGCTCTCCTCGCCCGCGGCCAGTCCGTCGCCGGTGATGCGGAAGGTTGCGGTTTCGCCGGCGGGCTTCGACCGGTGTTTCTCCAGCGTGGCCCGACGGTTGCCGCCGCGGAACCGATCTAGGCGGACGACCGTCCCCGTCCAGTGGTTGAGCGTGTGCCCACCGAGCGCCCGCGTTCGGTCGGCCTCGGGGTCGGTGAACACTTGATTGGTGACGACGACGGCGAGATCGTGTTTTCTCGCGAGCGACAGCAGGTGGGTCACCTGCCGGCCCACCCGTCGGAGCGTCTCGCCCTCGTCGTCGTCGCGGCGTTCGAGCCGGTAAAATCCCGTTGCGCTGTCGAGGACGATCAACTCCGCGCGCGGTGCGAAGTCGGCGGCGTCCCGAACCGCTTCCTCCTGTTCGGCGAAGTCGTGAACTTCGGTGACGACGATGCGGGAGGTGATCGCCTCTAGGTCCGCGTCGTCCTCGGCCACACCCGACGCGAGCTGTCGGAACCGCTCGATCGACAGTCCCTCGGTGTCGATGTACACCGCGGTCCCGCCGGTGGCGGCGGCTTGGACGGCCGCCGACAGCGAGAGGTTCGTCTTGCCGGCGGCCGGCGGCCCGTACAACTGGGTGACGGTGCCGCGCTCGAAGCCGCCGCCCAGAAGGTCATCGAGCGGGGGGCAGCCGGTCGGAACTGGCGCTGGCGCTGGCTCGGACACACTCTCCATCGGTCGTTCCGTGGCATAAACCCTCGACACCGCGTCGCGGACTAGGACCGCGACACGTTTTACCACCGCGGCGCCGAAGATCGGTTGTGATCGTCGTCGCCACCGCGGACTTCGAACTGTACCACGAGGTCGTCGACCTCCTCCGGGAGCGCGGCGTGGCGTTCACCACGGTCGAACCCGACGCCGACCTCCCCGACGCGGCGTCGGTCGTCGTCACGGCGCCGGACGACACGGTCGACATCGGCGACGGCACCGAGCACGTCACCGCGACGGCCGAGGAGGCCAGACGCGCCGTCGACGAGGCACTCGCGCTCCTGCGCGGCGGCGAGGGCCGAACGGTCGTCGGGGTCGATCCCGGCACTCGTCCGGGCATCGCTGTCCTCGCCGGCGAGACGGTCGTCGCCGCCTTCCACGTCCCCCTCTCGGACGCCGTTAGCGTGATCCGCCGGGAGGTCGCGGACGCGGTCGATCCGCTAGTCCGGATCGGCGACGGCGCCCGCATCCAAGGCGCCCGCCTCGTCGACGACCTCGACGAGGTGACGGTGGAACTCGTCGACGAGACGGGGACGACCCCCTACCTCGGAACCGGCGCCCGTGGGATGGGCGACGTCCTCGCCGCGGTCAACATCGCTCGCTTGGAGGGCGAACGGGTCGACTCCCGAGAGATCGAACCCACGGCCGGCGAACTCCAGCGGATCAAGGACCGCTCCCGTCGCGTCTCGACCGACGACCGGACTATCGACGATGCGCTCGCCCGCCGGGTCGCTGTCGGCGACCTGACCGTCGAAGAGGCGTTGGACGAACACCGCGGCTAGACGCGCCGTCGCCGGTTGCGCCGGAGTGCATCTTCGCGGGCGCGATCGACCGCCGGCCACCCACCCGGTGTCCGAGACGGCACGCGTTCTGTGCCGGGCGCTCGACGCGGCGCGACCCGGTGTCGCTCACCGCTCTCGGATCGCCGCTTCGGCCCGCCGCAACACGGTGCGGACCGGGAGGTCGGCCGTGCCGGCGACCGCGAGCGCGTCGTCGTACTCGGCGCTCACGTCGTAGACGGTCCCAGTGGTGTCGGTCGCCACCTTCACCTTCACGTCGTAGGTGTCGCCATCCACCTCTAGAGTCGCCGTCTCGAACGTCCGGTCGGCGACCCAGCGGTGTCCGGCGCTCCCCTCGCGGACGCCGAGCGTCCCCGTCTCCTCGGCGAGGCGGCGGGCCACCCGCTCGGCGTCCGCCGGATCGACGACCACCTTGACTAGGTGGCCCGGTCGCGACTTCTTCATCGTCGCCGGCAGGATCGACACGTCGAGGGCGCCCGCCTCGGTGAGCGTCTCCTGAAGCCCGCCGAGGACCTCCGGCGTGGCGTCGTCGAGGCTGGTTTCGAGGACGGTGATCGACTCTCGGCGCAGGCCGCCGCTCCCGTCGCCCACGAGTGTCCGGAGGACGTTCGGGTGGTCGGGCACGTCTGCATCCCCGGCGCCATACCCGAGGGAGTCGACGGCGAGGTCTGGGAGTCGCTCGACGCCGTCGGCGAGTTCCGCGAGAATCGCCGCCCCGGTTGGCGTGAGGAGTTCGCGGTCGACGGGGCCGCCGCGGATCGTCCAGTCGGCGTCGGCGACGAGTTCCGTCACCGCGGGCACCGGAACGGGGTAGCTGCCGTGGCTCATCGCGACGGTCCCGCCGCCGACCGCGACGGGCGTCGTCACGATACGCTCGATGCCGAGGTCGGCGACGAGGAGGCACACACCCACCACGTCCGCGATGGCGTCGTCGGTTCCCACCTCGTGGAAGTGGGTGCTGTCGAGGTCGGTGCCGTGGACCGCCGCCTCCGCCTCGCCGAGGCGACGGAAGATCGCGAGGGCGTCGCGCTCGACGGCAGGTGGGAGGTCCATCGCCTCGACGACGGCGACGACTTCGGAGTACGTGCGGGTAGGGCCGGCCCCCTCTGCGTGTGTGTGGTCGTGGCTGTGGTCGCCGTCGTGGTCGTGGCTGTGGTCGCCGTCGTGGTCGTGGCTGTGGTCGCCGTCGTGGTCGTGGCTG
>Ga0207813_100304_pt1 | contig 32626 bp, 25 predicted proteins | sample A23E3SouthBayCA_2_FD_187730 | JGI IMG/M metagenome (GOLD analysis project Ga0207813, IMG submission 187730) | Aerobic enrichment media microbial communities from Eden Landing Ponds, California, USA - A23 E3 (4) (SPAdes) | ecosystem: Environmental > Aquatic > Marine > Unclassified | place... | reverse complement strand
CCCCCGCCACGTCCACGGGTTCGAGCAACGCCACGGGCGTCAGTCGCCCCGTCCGCCCCACTTGGACGACGATGTCCGTAATTTGCGTCGTCTCGGAGCGCGCGGGGAACTTGTACGCGTACGCCCAGCGATAGTGTCGGCTCGTCGTTCCGAGGTCGGCGCACTGCGCGCGCGAGTTCACCTTGTAGACGACGCCGTCTATCTCGTAGTTCAAGTCCTCGCGCGCGTCCTGCAGTTCGTTCCGGTACGCGATGGCGTCCTCGATGTCGTCGACGAGCAGCGTGCGGCCGTTCACCTTCAAGCCCCAGTCGGGGAATTGTTCGTGTTCGCTCCAGTGCGTTCCGAGCCCCTCAGCGCCGAGCGCACCCCGGGACGCCGTCGCGCCCGCCACGTCGCCTTCGCTCTCGCCAGCGGCGAGGATGTCGTAGAAGAAGCAGTCGAGCGGGCGTTCCGCCGTCACGGACGGGTCGAGTTGGCGGAGCGTGCCCGCGGCGGCGTTCCGGGGGTTCGCGAACGGCTCCTCTCCGGCCTGCACGCGCTCCCGGTTGTGTTTCTGGAACGCCTCGCGCGGCATGTACACCTCGCCGCGGACGGCGAGAAAGTCCGGGTGGTCGCCGCGCAATCGGGCGGGCACGCTCTCGATGGTGCGGACGTTCTCAGTTACGTCCTCGCCGGTCTCGCCGTCGCCGCGGGTCGCGGCGCGAACGTACCGGCCGTTCTCGTAGACGATTTCGATGGAGAGCCCGTCGAATTTCGGCTCGCAGACGTAGTCCACGTCGCCGTCGACGTTCCGGCGGACGCGCGCGTCGAAGTCCCGCACGTCGGCTTCGTCCCCGCTGGAGTCGATGGACAGCATCGGCGCGACGTGCTCGACGGTGCCGAGTTCGTCGACGGGGTCGCCGCCGACGCGCCGCGTCGGCGAGTCCTCGGTCTGGAGGTCGAACGCGTCCTCCAGTTCCTGCAGGCGCTCGAACAATTGATCGTACGCGCGGTCGGAGATGACGGGATCGTTCAGCACGTAGTACCGGTAGTCGTGGAACCGCACCGCCTCCCGCAGGTGCGAGACCTGTGCCTCGGCCTCCTCCTCAGTGAGCTCCTCGACGTCCCTGAACTCCGTCTTCGGGTCCGTGATGTGGGGGTTCTCGGGGTCGAGGGTCGCGGCTCCCTCCAGGTCCTCGAACGCCGCGTCTGACATGGCTCGGGATACGACTGGGGGCGAAGTAAAGCACGGGGCCGCCGCGCGCCGGCACTAGTTGCACGGACCCACGACGCTTAACCCGTGTCCGTCCAATTCACGGGTATGCGAGAGGACTTCCTCCTCCTGAACCCGGGCCCCGTGCCGCTATCGGACGACGTCCGCATGGCGATGTCGGAGCCGATGGTGTCGCATCGCTCCAGCGAGTTCGAGGCCGTCTATGAGCGCGCGCAGGACGGACTCGACTACGTGTTCGAGCGCTCCACGCTGGACGAGGCCGAAACCTCCAGCGGGGGGACGAGTCTCGTCCTGAACGGCACGGCGACGATGGGGATGGAGGCGGCGGTCGCGAACCTCGCCGGTGACGGCGAGGAGGTCGTCGCGGTCGTGAACGGGAAGTTCGGCCGTCGGTTCGCGCGAATCGCGGACCGGCACGCGGACGTGACGCGCGTCGAGTTCGACTGGGGGAGCCCGGTCGACGTGGACGCGGTGGCGGACGCGGTTTCGGACGACACTGCGGTGGTGACGATGGTGCACAACGAGACGAGCACGGGCCTCCTCAACCCCGTCGAGACCGTCGGCGAAATCGCGGCTGACCACGACGCGCGGTACGTCGTGGACGGCGTCACGTCCATCGGTGGCGACGAGTTCCGGGTCGACGACTGGCACGTGGACATCGCCATCACGGACGGTCAGAAGGCGCTCGCGGGTCCGCCTGGCGTGAGCGCGCTCTACGTCTCGGAGCGCGCAGAACCCCACATCGAGGGCGAGGACGCGCCGTTCTACGAGGACCTCGACTGGCACCTCCGGAAGGCCGACAGCCACCAGACGCCGTTCACGAGCGCCGTCCCGCTCTTCCGTGGGCTGGCGGTCGCCGTTGAGGACATCCGCAACGAGGGAATGAGCGAGCGTATCGCCCGACACCGCCGGCAGTCCGCGGCGTTCCGCGCGTCGTTCGAGGCGATGGGGCTCAGTCTCTTCTCCGACTTGAACGAGCACTCGACGTACTCGAACACGCTCACCGCCGTCAGCCTCCCAGACGAGGTGTACGGCGAACCCGAGGCGTTCATGAGCGAAATCAGCGAGCGCGGCGTCTCAATCAGTGGCGGGCAGGCCCACCTCGGCGGGCAGATATTCCGCGTCTCGAACATGGGGAACCTGACGAGCGAGCACGTCCTCCGCGGGATTCGGACCATCGGCGAATCCTTCGACGCGGTCGGCGTCGATGTCGATACTGAGGCGGCGTTGGACGCGGCGCGCGACCACCTCCGCCAGTAGTTAGCGGTCGAGTTTGAGGAGCGCGGGTAGCGCGACGGCGGCGAGCACGAGTTCCGCGCCGCCCGCCGCGAGGAATGCTTCCTGATAGCCGTATTCGTCCGCGACGTAGCTTCCGCCGACGATGCCGACGAGAAATCCGAGGCTGCCGGCGGCGTTGAACCCCGCCATCCCGACGCCGCGTTCCGTTTCTCCGGTGAGGTCGGCGACCAGTGCCATCGTCGCGGGTGCCATCAGCGCGCCGAGCACGCCGACCGCGACCATGCCGACGCGAGCGTAGAGTAGGGTGGGGACGAGGCCGACAGCAGCGACGACGACGCCGTAGAGCGCGGACCCGCCGGCGATGGGGAGCGTGCGACCGATCCTATCGGAGAGCCGGCCGAACGGGTATTGGAGGAGGGCGAACGGCGCGAAGAACAGCGCGAGCGTGAGGCCGGTGGCGGCGCCGTCCAGTCCGAACGCGTCCCGGAAGTAGTAGGTGCCGACGAGCGCGAAGAACCCGGCTGTGAACCGGTCGACGAACCCGAACGTGTAGGGGACGGCGAGTTCGGGGCGGCGGCGGAGCGTGCGGAGCGCGTCGAGCGCGGACGCGGCGCGGTCGGGCGCGCGGTCGGTGACGAACAGCGCGAGCACGCCCACAAGTCCGAGGGAGAGCGCGCCCGCCCAGAGCGGGAGGACTGGGTTCACGTCGGTGAGTTGGCCGCCGACGGGCGCGCCGAGCGCGGTGCCGAGGCCGATGGCGAGACCGGCGGCGCCCATGTTCTTCCCGCGTTCGCTGGAGAGGTCGGCGAGCATCGTGATGGCGAGGCTGAACGCGCCGACGGTGAGCGCGCCCTGGAGGACGCGGAGCGCGACGAGCGCCGGGAGGGAGAGCGCGCCGGCGGTCGCGGCGAGCGCCGCGTAACAGACCGCGCCGCCGACAGCACCCGCGATGATGTACGGGACGCGGCGGCCCGTCCGGTCGCTCACGGCGCCCCAAACGCCGGCGAACGCGACGAACGCCGCGAACTCCGCGCCGAGGAACCACGTGCTCGCATCGATACTCGTGGATGCGCCGAGCGCGTCCACGAGGTCGGGAATTCCCGGATAGAGGAGGACCTGTGCGAACAGGGTCGCGAAGACGACGGCGGCGAGCGCTGCGCGTTCACGTCGTTCCGTCACACGCCGAAGTCAAGGAGGCGAGTCGTATAGCCGATGTGGTTACTCGCGGACGCGGTGGAGGACCGAGCTCTCCTGTGCGTACGTCTGGTAGACAGCGCACGCGATGATGAGGCAGAACGTGAAGATAGCCCAGTAGGCGGGCGAGACGTAGTTGAGGAAGGGAACGCCGACTTCGGTGGCGAGCACGAGCAGGATGCCGAGCACGCTCAGGCCCGCGTAGAACTCGCTCCACGACAGCCCGTACTTCGGGACGACTTCGAGATAGATGCTGACGTCCTTCGCGTGGTCGGAGAGCGTGACGGTCTTCTCGTTCTCGTCGTACTCGATGATGTCCAGCTCCGCGAGTTTCGGGAGGTGGGTCTGCTGGAGGGTGACGTAGACGGACTGACGGACGTTCCGCGGCGGCGGAGACTCGCCGCTCTCCTGTTCGGCGATGTACTCGGAGAGTTCGCGCGCGGTCGTCTCGCCATCGCGGTCCCGGAGGTACTCGATGACGTGGCGCCGGCGGTCGTTCCGGAGGACGTCGTGGATGTCGGCCTTATCGAGACTGCTCGATCGTGGCTGTGAGAGCAGCGTCCGTCCCCTCATTACGCACATCTTTGGTTCACGACATATTGAACGTGTTGTATTCTTCGCCGTCATCTCTCGCCACATACTTACTTTCTGTCCAACGGATGATTTGTCCTATATGCCTGCTTTGGCCGCTGAAACGACTAGTTAAAACTCTATAACTTCATCCTAAGTAAGGTGTCGTAGTGTCGATGCCCGATGAATGACATCTGGAAACTATCGGGGACGCGCCCTCGCACTCCTCGCGGGCGCGCTTGTCATCCTCGCCGCGGCGTCGGCGCTCCCGGGCGCCGCCGCAGCGGCTGACAGTACGACCCCAGTAACGATACACGTCGACGACGACTGGTCCGACAACACCACCGAGGACCTCGTCGGCGACGGCTACGAACTAGGAACGAACGCAACAGCAACGATTTCTGACGCGCTCTCGCTCGCCGACGACCACGACACAATCGTCGTGCACAACGGCACGTACTCGCCGTTCATGGTCACCGAGAACGTGACGGTACGCGCCGCGGACGGCGCGACGGCGACCGTCTCCGGTGGCAGCGACGCGCTCATCCAGCTCGAAGGCGCGTCGGACGGCGCGACACTCCACGGGTTCACGCTCGCGGGTGAGGGCGCCACGCTCGGCGTCGAAGTCCGGGCGGACAACATCACCATCACCGGTAACACGATTACGGGCGTCACGACCGGGATTCAGGTGCAGGACGACGCGAACACCGACGCGTCCGCGACGGACGCGCTCATCGAGAACAACACCATCGAGCCGTCCCAGGTCGGCGTCTCGCTCACCGGCGGCACCCACACCGTCACTGAAAACACCATCACCGGCTTCACTATGGAGGGTATCGGCGCGGTCGGCGCGACCCATGACTTCTCCGGGAACGACGAGATCTCCGGTGACGGACCCGCAGTCCAACTCTACGGCAGCGTCGAGAACGAGGTTGCGGCAGCGAACGACTACCTCGGCCTCGACACCGTCGACACGGTGGCGGTCAACGCGAACGGCCACGTCTACGACGCCAGCATCGTCGCGGACGACACGACGTACGCGACGCTCCAGCAAGCCGTCTCGAACGCGCCCGCCGAGAGCACCGTCACCATCACCGAGTCCGGCACGTACGCCGGATTCCTGCTGAACACGAACCTCACCGTCACCGCCGCACCCGGCGTTGACGCGACGGTCTCCGCGAGCGACGGCCTCGGCCGCGCCGGCGAGCGCGTCGTCGACGTCCGCGCGGACGGCGCGACCGTCTCCAACCTCACGGTTGACGCCACTCACGCGTCCGACACGTACCTCACCGGCGTCTCCGTCAGCGGTGAGAACACGACAGTCCGGAACGTCGAGGTTCTCGGCGACGCGGACGTCACCGGTATTCAGACCACGTCCGCGAGCGCGAACGCCAGCATCGTCGACAACACCGTGACGGACGCAAACGTCGGCATCTCGCTTCAGGGTGGGGCCGACACCGCGCGCGACAACACGATTACAGGCGCTCTCACCGAAGGGTTCGGTCTTCTCGGTGACGAGCACTCCGTCGCCCCCGCAACCGTCACGACCGCGGACGACGCGCCCACCGTCCGCTACTACGGCAGCGTGAGCGACGACGTCGCGACCGCGAACGCCGCGCTCGACTCCGCGGCCGTCGACTCGGTCGCGTTCTACGACTCCGGATACGTCTACGACGGCGCCATCACCGTCGGAGACACCGCGTACGCGACCATCGACCAAGCGGTCACGAACGCCGAGGACGCGACCGTCGAGGTCGCCTCCGGAACCTACGACCACGTCACGCTCGACGTGGAGAACGTCACACTGCGCGCGACCGGCGACGCGACCCTCAGCGAGGGCGTGACGCTCGCCGCGGACGGCACGGACGTGATCAACTTCACCATCGAGTCCGCGAACTTCCACGGCGTCAGCCAGCAGGTCGGCGTCTACGTTCCAGTCGACTCGGGCGACCACCGCATTGCCGATAACGTCATCGTCGAGTCCACGGACAAAACGAGCCGTGGCGTCCTGTTCGCCGAGAGCGCGACCGGTGACACGACGATTGTGGACAACGAGATATCCGAATTCACGACCGGTGTCTACCTCAGTACCGCCGAGAACGTCACGGTCGAGAACAACGACATCCATCACAATGCCGCCGGCGTTGGCGGCCTCGAAGGCGCGAACGTCACTGTCACCGAGAACACGTTCGCGAACAACACCGAGGGCGTCGGCATCGGCACGGTCACCGACCTCTCCCTCACGGAGAACACCTTCAGCGACAACGACCGTCACGTCAAAGACTGGACCGCACCGTACGAATCGCTCGACGCACTTTACGAGAACAACACCTTCGACAAAGCGGTCTACGCCACCGGCGGCCAGACCATCGCAACGGACGTCTCCACGGCGCTCATCGAGGCCAGCGACGGTGCGACGGTCTCTGTGAGCGCTGGAACGTTCGATATCGCTTCCGATCTCCAACTCACGACGCCGAACGTCACGCTCGCCGGTGCGGGTGAGGGCGTGACGACGCTCGATGCGAGCGACGCGCCCGGGTACGGGCTCGACGTGAGGGCGAACGGAACGACACTCCAGAACTTCACGCTCCACGGCCCGACCGCGGAGAAGGCGAACTCCTACGGCATTAAAATCAGTGCTGGTGACGGCTGGCTCGCCGACATTCACGTCGAAGACGTCACGGCAACCGGTGCTTACAAGACCGAAATCGACCTCAATGCCGTCGATAACGCTGTCCTCGATGACGTGACCGCGAACGGCGCGATGACCGGTGGTGCCGGTATTGCGCTCACCGACGTGACGAACGCCACCATCACCGACTCGACCACGGTGAACAACACGTGGGGCGGAATCGCCGTCTACACCTCCGGTGCCGCGGTTCCCGCGGGGACATCGAACATCACTATCACCGGTTCGAACACGTACGACGGACCCGCCTCACCCGTTTACTTCCAGGGCGACGCGGACCTCGCGACGGACATCACCGTTCAGTCGCTCCCCGTTCAGGTTCACCCCCCGAACACGGGAGACTACCGCGCGTACTTCGAGAACCGCTCGGCCGCGATATCGTTCGCGTCCGAGACTTCGGGCCTTGCAGTAACGGACACGCGAACGGGCGACCTCTACGTCGCTGACGGCATGTCCATTCAGACTGCCGTTGACGCGGCTGACGCGGGCGACACCGTTCGTGTCGGTCCAGGAACGTACACGGAGTCGGTTCATATCGAGTCCGACCTAACGCTCGTCGGTGCAGGTGAGAACGACACGACCGTGACATCGCCGACTTCGATTCCGGAGACATTCACCCGTGGCAGTGGTCCGAGTCACGCCGTCGTGTTCGTTGAAGACACGTCCGCTGACATCAGCGGACTCACTGTTGATGGGGCGCGGACCGGCGACACGAACCACGAGTTCTACGGCGTCGCGTACGTGAACGCGAGCGGAACGGTTGACGACGTTACCGTGACGAACGTCACGGACACCGAGTTCTCCGGCGTACAGCATGGAATCGCGGTCGCGGCGTTCAACCTCGATGGCGACGACAGGAAGTTCACGCTCAGTAACTCTCGAATCGTCAATTACCAGAAAGGCGGTGTCGTCGCGTCCGGTGAGGGTCTCACCGCCCGTGTCCTCGATACATCCGTCATCGGCCACGGCCCGACCGATGTAACCGGCCAGAATGGCGTGCAGATGTCCGGTGGTGCACAGGGTGTCATCGTCAACAACACTATCACGGGTCATGCCTACACCGGTGAGGACTGGAGCGCATCGAGCGTACTCCTCTACGGCCACAGTAGCGCCGCAGAGACTGTCGTCGAGAACAACACGATAACAGACAGCCAGATAGCGATTGGTGTGGCGGCGTCCACGAACGTCTCCATCACCGACAACGACTTCGCGAACAACACGTGGCACGTCGGGGACTATACGGGGTCGCTCGACACTACCGATATCTACGAGGCGAACGACTACGACGCAGCAGCCTACGTCGGAACCGACCGCGACACGAACGGTGCATCAATCTTCGGCACACTCCCGGACGCGGTCTCCTCTGCGGAGTCGAGCGAGACCGTGTTCGCAACGGGCACGTTCACTGAGTCGGTTCAGTTCGCAGCAGATAACGTCACGCTGCAGGGTGAAGACGCGACGCTGACCGCGTCCGTCGGCTTCGAGAACGAGATGTATCCCGAGGACGTGACCGTCTCCGGGTTCACGTTCACGACGGACGGCGTAGCGATTAAGGCGAACAACGCCGGGCCTGGTCTCACCGTCGCTGACAACGAGTTCGTCGGCGTCGAACGCGCGCTGATTCACGGCGGAAAGTCCGGCGGACAGGCATTTCCCAAGTCCGACTGGACCATCGCCGGAAACGAGGTGACGGACGCTGGGACCGCGTTCCAGCTCTGGAACCTCAACGACCTGACGGTCACGGATAACGCGGTCGAGAACGCCAGCGGCTCCGTGTTCTCCCTCATCGCGGTTGACGATGCGACCGTCACCGAGAACGCGGTCGAGAACACGACGAAGTCCGGCGTGTACGTCGACGGTCCCTTCATGGACGCGTTCGACACGAGCACGAACAATGTGGTCGTGGAGAACAACACGTTCGACGCCGCGGGCGACACAGACACCGAGTACGTGCAGGCCGCGGTGAACGTCGGTGCGAACCTCGAAGACCTCGACGAACTCACGGTGACGAACAACGCGTTCCTGAACACGACCACCGACGCGATTCGGGTCGACCCCGCGACCGAGGCGTCCGGGTCGCTCGACGCGACGCTGAACTGGTTCGGGAGCGAGGACGGCCCCGCGTCCGGTGACATCTCCGGACCGGTGACGTACGATCCGTTCCTGACCGCGCCGCCGAGCGAGCAGCCCGCGGACCTCAGTGAGTCCCAGCAGTTCGGGAACGACGTGGTGATTCCGGCTGACGGCCAGCTGCACACCATCGCGTTCCCCGCGGACCTCGAAGGGACGTTCGGCGACGTGTTCGGTGAGTTCAACGGCAGCGTCTGGGCGTACGACGCTGCGAACAGCACGTGGGTGCGGCCGGACGCGAGTCAGTCCGTGCACGCGCTTGACGCCGTTGTAGTGAACGCGACGGAGCGCGCGACAATCTCGATGGACTATGCGGACACGAAGACTGGCGAACTCAGCACGCCGTCCACGACCGACCTCCACGAAGGTTGGAACCTCGTCGGCGCGCCGCAGAGCGGGAACGCGAACGCTGCGTTCGGCGCGTCCTCCGCGGACCTCGGGCGCATCATGACGGCGTTCGAGCCGGCGAGTTCGCTCCCCACCGAGTCCGGCACGGACTTCACGTCTTACACGTTCGGCGGGATTGTCGCGCCTGACGTGAACGCCCACACCGGCTACTGGGTGTACGTGAACGAGGACGGCGACCTCGCGGCGGCGATGCCCGCGGGCACGACCGTCGAGGAGTACGCACTCCACAACGCCTACCTGTCGGAGAGGGGCGACATTCCGTTCCTCCCGCCCCGGGTGGTGAACTGACCGATGAAGGAGCACGCGCGGACGGTTGCGATGGTCGCGGCGCTGTTCGCTGCGGCGGTCGCGGGTCCGCTGGCTGGCGCGGCGGCTGCGGCGCCGCCGGAGCCACCGGCGTCCTACTACGGACAGGCGACGGTGGACGGTGATCCCGCACCGGCGGGCGTGTCGGTGTCGGCTGTCGTTGACGGCTCGGTCGTCGCGACCATCGAGACGAACGCGGACGGGTCGTTCGGCGGTCCGGGCGCGTTCGCGGACAAACTCGACGTGCCGAAGCCGGACGCGGAGAACGCGACCGTGACGTTCCGGGTCGCCGGTGAACCGACCGGCGTCTCCGCGAACTGGTCGTCAGGGAGCGCGACGGAGCTCTCGCTCTCGGTGAGCGACGACACGTCCCCGTCTGCGTCCATCGACGCGGTGAGCGCGGCGAACGTCGGGAACACGGTGACGTTCGACGCGTCCGCGACCGACAACGTCGGCGTGACCTCGCTCTCGTGGTCGTTCGGTGACGGCGCGAGCGCGACTGGAAGCTCGGTCTCGCACGCGTACAGCTCGCCCGGCACGTACACGGTGACGCTCACGGCGAGCGACGACGCCGGAAATACGGTCGAAACGACGACGACTATCACCGTCTCTCCGGCACCCGAACCGCCGGAAGCACCCGCTGACGACGCGGACGAACCCACGGACACCGGGAACGACACGACTGACGAACCCGCGAACGACACCGCGGACGAACCGTCGGTGAACGTGACGCTGTCGCCGGATGCGACGAACGTCTCGGTCTCCACGGTGCCCGCGAACGACACCGCAGCGGTCGCCTTCCCGGAGACGAACGCGACCGCCACGGAGTCGACGACGCTCACGGGAATGAACGTCTCGACGACGGAGAACACGTCCCTCAACCTCTCCGTCTCCGTCTCGGACGACCCGGCCGCTGAGGCTCCCGAACCCGACACGGACGACGGCGGTGAGGTCGTGACGTACATCCAGGTCGACCACGACGTGTCGGACGAGTCCATCGGCGAGGTGGCGTTCTCCTTCACCGTCGACGAGTCGACGCTCGCGGAGCGCGACGTCGCGCCCGAGAACGTCGTTCTCGACCGATACCACGACGGCACGTGGAACGAACTCGAAACGACACACATCGGAACGACCGACGGCGTCGCCACGTTCGAAGCCGTCTCGCCCGGCCTGTCGGTGTTCGCGGTCCGCAGCGGGTCCGCGTCCCTGAACGTCACCGACGCCGCGCTCGACACGACGACCGTCGCGGCCGGCGAGTCCGCGACCGTGAGCGTCACGGTCGAGAACGACGGGACGGCGGCCGGGAACACGACAGTCGAACTGACACTGGACGGCGACCAAGTGAGCACGCAAACAGTCTCGCTGGACGCCGGGGAGTCCACCACGGCGAGGTTCACTGTCACGCCCGACGCCGGAACCTACGAGGTCGCCGCGAACGGCGTGACGGCCGGAACGCTCACCGTCGAGAGCGAGACGACAACGACGACGCAGTCGACCGGTACGACGCAGTCCACGACGACTGTGCCGCCCGCTGAGCAGAGCCAGCTCGACACCACCGCGCTGGTCGTGTTCGGCGGCGTCGCCATGCTGGTGGTCGCGCTGTTCGCGGTGGCACGCCGCCGCCAGTAGGGCCACAGCCCCTTTTACGGCTCGCGCTCTTCTCTTCGGTATGTCGACGCGCCAGTCGTTCCTGCGCGCCCTCGCCGAGCGTGCGCGCTGGTACGACCTGCCGCTCCTCGCGTCCGTCCCCGCCGTCCTCTTCGCGGTGTACGCGCTCCCGGACGCGGTGAAGTACGACTACGTCCTCTCCTACACGGACCCGACGCTCGTGACGCTCTACACGTCCAGTTTCGTGCACATCGCGCGCCCGCACCTCGTCGCGAACGTCTCCACGTACGTCCTGCTCGCGGGCGCGACCTACCTGCTCGCGACGCTCTCCGGGCGGCGCGCGCGGTTCTACGCGGCATTCATAACTTTTCTGACAGTGTTCCCGGTCGTGCTCTCTCTCCTGAACCTCGCGTTCATTCGCCCCCGCATCGGCTACGGTTTTTCCGGCGTGAACATGGCGTTCGTCGGCCTGCTCCCGACGATGCTCGTCGGATACGTCTCCCGGCAGTTCACGGCGGAGGTGCTCGACTCGCACGCCCCTGCGCTGTTCTTCGTCGGAACGGGCGTCATCGCGCTGATAGCGGTCCCGTCGCGGATCGGCGCGCTGGCGGTCGCGGTGGTAGCGGGCGCCGGTGTTCTGCTCTACGTCCGAGACATCTACGCGGACGTCTCCGACCTCTCGATCGCGGGCTTCCAGCACGCGCTCACGCCCGCGGGACACCTCGAACTCGCGGCGCTCTCCCTCGTTCTGTTCGTCGGCGCGCCGTTCGCGGCGTTCACCACGGTGTCGTTCGGGGACGGCACGGTGTTGAACCTCTACTCGCACTTGCTCGGGTACTGTCTCGGCTACCTCGCGCCCTACCTCACGATTCGGCTGGTGTCACTGTAGCCGGCAAACGTCGCCGTAACTGTCAGTTATAGAAGTCTGTAGGAGTATGAGCGTAGTGTATGAGTGACGAGGGTGAGTCGGGCTTCGACACCCGCACCGTCCACGCCGGCAGCGACCCCGACCCCGCCACCGGGGCGCGCGCCACCCCGATATTTCAGACGACCTCTTACGAGTTCGAGAGCGCGGACTACGCCGCCTCCCTCTACGCGCTCGAGGGCGAGGGCGACATCTACTCGCGCATCAGCAACCCCACGGTCGCCACGCTCGAAGACCGCATCGCGGACCTCGCCGGCGGCACCGCGGCGGTCGCGAACGCCAGCGGCATGGCGAGTTTCGACGCCCTGAACTTCGCGCTCGCGTCCGCCGGCGACAACGTCGTCTCCGCGAGCGCAATCTACGGCGGAACTCGCGCGTACCTCGCGCACACCGCCCGCCGCCGCGGCGTCGAAGCCCGGTTCGTCGACACCCTCGACTACGACGCGTACGAGGAGGCCATCGACGAGGACACCGCGTACGTCCACGCCGAAACCATCGGGAACCCCGCGCTCGTCACCGCGGACCTCGAACGCCTCGCCGACATCGCCCACGAGAACGGCGTTCCGTTCGTCGTGGACAACACGTTCGCGACGCCCGCGCTCTGCCGCCCCCTGGAGCACGGCGCGGACGTCGTCTGGCACTCCACCACGAAATGGTTGCACGGTGGCGGCACCACGCTCGGCGGCGTCGTCGTCGACGGCGGGAGTTTCGACTGGGACGCACACGCCGAGAAGTACCCCGAAATCGCGGGCGAGAACCCCGCGTTCCACGGCGTTCGATTCACCGAACGGTTCCCGGACGCGCCGTTCGCGGCGGTCGCCCGCCACCGCGCCACCCGCAGCCTCGGGAACCAGCAGAGCCCGTTCGACGCCTGGCAGACCCTCCAGGGCCTCGAAACGCTCGGCCTCCGCATGGACCGCCACAGCGAGAACGCGCACATTCTCGCCGAGTACCTCGAAGACCACCCCGCCGCCGACTGGGTGTCCTATCCCGGTCTCGAAAGCCACGAGACGCACGGGAACGCCACGAAGTACCTCGACGGCGGCTACGGCGGGATGGTGACGTTCGGCCTCGGGAGTTTCGACGCCGCCAAATCGTTCTGTGAGAGCGTGAATCTCGCGTCCTTCCTCGCGAACGTCGGGGACGCGAAGACGCTCGTCATCCACCCCGCGAGCACCACGCACGCCCAGTTGAGCGAGGACGAACAGCGCAGTTCGGGCGTCCTCCCCGACATGGTCCGCGTCTCCGTCGGTATCGAGGACCCCGCCGACATCCTCGCGGACTTCGACGACGCGCTATGACGGTCGAACTCGGGAGTTTCACGTTCGAGTGCGGCGAGACGGTTCCCGAACTCGAAGTCGCCTACGAGACGTACGGCGAGTTCGACGGGAACAACGCCGTCCTCGTCTGCCACGCACTCACGGGAAGCCAGCACGTCGCCTCGGGCGCACGTGAGGCTGAGGGCACCGCCGGCCAGGCACGGGCGTGGTGGGACGACGTGGTCGGCCCCGGGAAAGCCATCGACACGAACGAGTACTACGTCGTCTGCGCGAACGTCCCCGGGTCCTGTTACGGCACCACCGGCCCCGCGAGCGAGGGCCCGAACGGTGAACCCTGGGGCACCGACTTCCCGGCCGTGACCGTCGGCGACTGGACGCGCGCGCAGCGCCAACTCCTCGACGAACTCGGCGTCGGCCGCCTCCACGCCGTCGTCGGCGGGAGCGTCGGCGGGATGAACGCGCTCGACTGGGCGAAACGCTACCCCGACGACGTCCGTCGAGTCGTCGCCGTCGCCACCGCCGCCCGACTGGACGCGCAGTGCCTCGGCCTGGACGCCATCGCGCGCCGCGCCATCACCACCGACCCCGACTGGCAGAACGGCGACTACTACGACGGCGAGGGCCCGACCGACGGCCTCGCGCTCGCCCGCCAGATCGGCCACCTGATGTACCTCTCGAAGGACTCGATGGAGCGCAAGTTCGGTCGGCGGAGCGCGGGCCGCGAGAGCGCGCGCGACCGCTTCCCGAGCGACCCCGCGGGCGGCTTCTTCCCCTATCGCGAGGTCGAGTCCTACCTCGATTACAACGCGAGTCAGTTCACGGAGCGCTTCGACGCGAACAGCTACCTCTACCTCACGCGCGCGATGGACGACTACGACCTCGCGAACGGCTACGAGAGCGACGCTGACGCGCTCGCCGCGTTCACCGGCGAAGCCCTCGTGATGTCGTTCACGGGCGACTGGCACTTCACCGTCGAACAATCCCGCGACCTTGAAGCCGCGTTCGAGGACGCCGACATCCCCGTCACGCACCGCGTCGTCGACTCCGACCACGGCCACGACGCCTTCCTCGTCGAACCCGAGAACGTCGGCCCGCCCCTCCGCTCCTTCCTCGCCGACGGCGTTTCGACCGACGGCGGGCACGCGCCCGTCCACAACAGCCTCTTCCCGGGGTAGACGCCGGTAGATACTGCAGGTGTGTGCCTGCTTTACATCGCGTCGGGGAGAACCGTCGTGCATGACAGAGGATTCCGACGACGCGCCCGGATTCGACACGCGCAGCGTGCACGCGGGCAGCGACCCCGACCCCGCCACGGGAGCGCGCGCCACCCCGATTTATCAGACGACTTCCTACGAGTTCGCGGACGCCGACGACGCGGCCGCCCAGTTCGCGCTGGAGAAACCCGGCCACATCTACTCGCGGCTGATGAACCCGACCGTGGACGTGCTCCAGGACCGCCTCGCGGCGCTTGAAGGCGGCGTCGGCGCGGTCGCCACGTCCTCCGGGATGTCCGCGCTGAACGTCGCGACGTTCCTGCTCGCGGAAGCCGGGGACAACATCGTCGCCGCGAACGCGCTCTACGGCGGCACCCACACCTACCTCAGCCACACCGTCGAGCGCCGCGGCGTCACCACGCGCTTCGTCGACACCCTCGACGTCGACGCCTACCGGGAGGCCATCGACGAGGACACCGCGTACGTGCTCGTCGAAACCATCGGCAATCCGGCGCTCGTGACGCCCGACCTCGAAGCCATCGCGGACGTGGCGCACGAACACGACACGCCGCTCCTCGTGGACAACACGTTCGCGACGCCCGCCCTCTGTAACCCTATCGAGCACGGCGCGGACATCGTCTGGCACTCCACCACGAAGTGGCTGCACGGCGCCGGCACCACCGTCGGCGGCGCGCTCGTCGATGCAGGGAACTTCGACTGGCAGGCGAACGCCGACAAGTACCCCGAAATCGGCGCGGACAACCCCGCCTACCACGGCGTGAACTTCGCGGAGCGCTTCGGCGACGCCGCGTTCACGTACGCCGCCATCGCCAGGGGCCTCCGCGACCTCGGGAACCAGCAGAGCCCGTTCGACGCCTGGACGACCCTGCAGGGCATGGAGTCCCTCCCGCTCCGCATGGACCGCCACTGCGAGAACGCCCAAGTGGTCGCTGAGTACCTCCAGGACCACGACGCGGTCTCGTGGGTGAACTATCCCGGCCTCGAATCCCACGAGACCCACGACGCCGCGAGCGAGTACCTTGATGGCGGCTACGGCGGGATGCTCACGTTCGGTCTCGAAGACGGCTTCGACGCCGCCCAGTCCACCGTGGAGAACACCGAACTCGCCAGCCTCCTCGCGAACGTCGGAGACGCGAAGACCCTCATCATCCACCCCGCGAGCACCACGCACCAACAGCTCAGCGACGAGGAGCAGGCCGACGCCGGCGTCCTCCCCGAGATGGTGCGGCTCTCCGTCGGCATCGAGGACCCCGCGGACATCGTCGCCGACCTCGAGCAGGCCATCGGCGCCGCCACCGACGCAGCCTGAAACGCCTCTTTCACCCTGCTGAAGACACTTACCGCGTCCGCGCCAGCTATCGGGTATGCACCGACGCCGCTTCCTCGCCGCCACCGGCGCGCTCGCCACCACCGCCGCCGCGGGCTGTCTCACCGAGAACACCGGCTCCAGTCCGACCGAAACGACCGGCACGACCGACCGAGAGACGCCCGACCCGCCGAAGACCGAGACGACCACGAGCACACCGCTGTCGGTGTCGCTCGACCGCTATCAGCCAGGCGTCGTCGCGATGACCTCTCCCGACTCCATCGGCGTCCGGGACGGTGACCGGGCCGCGCTCTTCCTCGACATCGCGCCCGACGGCGACGACGCGCCTGCCCGCGACGAGTTCGCACTCCGATTCGGCGGCACTGACTACGCGTCCGTCGACCCCGACGACGTTCGGCTGTGGCGGGAGTACGGCGACCGCGCCGCCGCGTACGGCGTCGACGGCCGGGACGGCTGGCTGCTCTTCGACCTCCCGCAATCGGGCGACGCCGCGAACGCCCGGCTCTCGTGGCCGGGCGGCGAGTGGCCGCTCCCGCAGTCGCTCCGCGAGCGCCTCGCCGCGGGCTTCGACTTCAGTGTCGAGTACGACTTCCCGGAGACCGTCGAGCGCGGCGAGCGCCCCACGGTCGGGCTGACGGTAACCAACAACACCGACGCGCCCGCGCGCTTCCTCGGTGCGCTGAACCGCGCCGGCCCCTTCGTCGCGCACGCTCCCATCGAGACGCCGTCGTTCGTCCTCGATTCCGGAGATACGCGGACGTGGACGTACGAGGACGACTACTACATGTCGGGAGACCTCGACGAGAGCAAGGTCGGAGACGGCACGCCGGATATGACGTACTACGTCGAGGCCGTCGACGAGCGCAGGGAGTTCCAGGTCAGGGTTGTATGAGGCCGTCCTCCACGAACACCTCGTGGAGCACGTCCATGCGCGCGACGACGATGTCGCACTCGGGCCGGACGTTCGGCTTCGGAAGGAACCCTATCGCGCGGCCCGCGCGTTCCAGCATCGGGAGGTCGTTCGCGCCGTCCCCCACCGCGATGGTGTCCGCGCGGTCGACGCCGAACTCCGTCATCGCGGCGTCGAGCGCGTCGTCCTTCGTCCCCTCGATGAGCGGTCCCTCGACCTCCCCGGTGAGGTGGCCGTCCTCGACGGGGAGCGCGTTCGCGGTGATGGCGTCGACCTCGACGTTCTCCTTGTCGAGCGCCGCGCGAACGCCCTCCTCGAACCCGCCGGTGAGGATGACGACCGTGTGGCCGGCGTCCCGCAGCGCCTCGATGAGGTCGGCCGCGCCCGGCCGGAGATAGACCTGCTCGTAGGCCGCGCGCGCTTCGGGCTCGGGAAGGCCGTCGAGGAGCGCGGCGCGCTCGCGCAGGCTCTCCGCGTACGCGAGCTCGCCCCGCATCGCCCGCTCCGTGATGTCCTCCACGTCCGCCGCGACCCCGTACTGCTCCGCGAGCAGCACGAGCATCTCGTCGTCGGACAGCGTCCCGTCGAAATCGAACGCGATGAGCGCCATACCTCGGATTCGTCGCGGAGGCCTTCAAACGACACGGTTCACGCAACCCCCGGCCGGGTGGGCGAACACAACCCCTAATAGTCCGTCCGCTGTATCCGGTAGGCGTACATGCGCTCCGAGGACGAAGCCTACTTCGAACGACTCGAATCCCGGTTGGACGAGGCGTTCGACCTCGCGGAGCGCGCGAAACAGCGGGGCGGCGACCCCAAGCCCGAGGTGGAGATACCGGTCGCGAAGGACATGGCCGACCGCGTGGAGAACATCCTCGGCATCGACGGCGTCGCCGAACGCGTCCGCGAACTCGAAGGCCAGATGAGTCGGGAGGAGGCCGCGCTCGAACTCACCGAAGACTTCGTCGAAGGCACTGTCGGCGACTACGAGACCGACGCCGGGAAGGTAGAGGGCGCGGTCCGAACCGCCGTCGCACTGCTCACCGAGGGCGTGGTCGCCGCACCCATCGAGGGCATCGACCGCGTGGAAGTCCTCGAAAACGACGACGGAACCGAGTTCGTGAACGTCTACTACGCCGGCCCGATTCGGTCCGCGGGCGGGACGGCGCAGGCGCTCAGCGTGCTCGTCGCGGACTACGCCCGCGCGCTCCTCGGGATGAGCGAGTACAAGGGCCGGGACGACGAGATAGAGCGGTACGCGGAGGAAGTCGCGCTCTACGACTCCGAGACCGGCCTCCAGTACACGCCGAAGGACAAGGAGACCAAATTCATCGCCGAGCACATGCCCATCATGCTCGACGGGGAGGCGACGGGCCAGGAGGAGGTGTCGGGCTTCCGCGACCTCGAACGCGTCGACACGAACAACCCCCGCGGCGGCATGTGTCTCGTGCTCGCGGAGGGAATCGCACTCAAAGCCCCGAAGATTCAGCGGTACACGCGCAGCCTCGACGAGGTGGACTGGCCGTGGCTCCAGGACCTCATCGACGGCACCTACTACGATAGCGACGACGCGAGCGACGAGACCGAGCAGACCGACGAGAGCGCGGACGCCGACAATGACGGCGAGGACGATGGCGAGAGCGAGTCGAGTGAACCGGAGGGGCCGCCGCGGGTCGAATCCTCGGGGAAGTTCCTCCGCGACCTCATCGCCGGCCGCCCGGTCTTCGGCCACCCCTCCCGTGAAGGCGGCTTCCGGTTGCGGTACGGGCGCTCGCGCAACCACGGGTTCGCGACCGCGGGCGTCCACCCCGCGACGATGCACCTCGTGGACGACTTCCTCGCCACCGGCACCCAGATAAAGACCGAACGCCCCGGAAAGGCCGCCGGCGTCGTGCCCGTCGACAGCATCGACGGCCCCACGGTCAAACTCGCGAACGGGGACGTCCGCCGCATCGACGACCCCCGCGAGGCGCTGGAAGTCCGGAACGGCGTCGAACGCATCCTCGACCTCGGCGAGTACCTCGTGAACTACGGCGAGTTCGTGGAGAACAACCACCCGCTCGCGCCCGCGTCCTACGTCGTCGAGTGGTGGGAGCAAGACCTCGCCGCCGCCGGCGCGGACCTCCAGGCGCTCCGCGACTCGCCGTACGTCGACCTCGACCACCCCAGCCCCGACCAAGCGCTCGACTGGGCCGACGAGTACGACGCCCCCCTCCACCCCGAGTACACCTACCTCTGGCACGACATTTCAGTGCCCGAGTTTCGCGCGCTCGCCGACGCCGTCACGCAGGGCGAAATCGAGGGCGAGGAACTCGTCTTCCCCTACGACGACGACGTTCGGGAGACCGTCGAAGCCCTCATCCTCCCCCACCACCAGGGTGAGTACGTTCGCGTGACGGACTGGCAGCCGTTCGTCCGGTCGCTCGGCCTCACCACCGACCTTGAGAAGACGTGGGACGACCTCAGCCCCGACGCCAAGCAGTGGGAGAACGCGATGAAAGCCGTCGAGGAAGTCGCGCCGTTCGCCGTCCAGGAACGCGCCCCCACCCGCATCGGGAACCGCATGGGCCGCCCCGAGAAATCCGAATCCCGCGACCTCTCCCCTGCCGTCCACACGCTCTTCCCGATCGGCGAAGCCGGCGGCAGCCAACGCGACGTGGCGAAAGCCGCGAAACACGCGCCCGACATGCAGAGCACGCCCGGCCAAATCGACGTACAGCTCGGCGTCCGCGAATGTCCGGACTGCAGTCAACACACCTACGAAGCCCGCTGTTCCGACTGCGAGACCTGGACCGACCCCTACTACGAATGCCCGGACTGCGGCGTCGAAGCCCACCCCGACGAATCCGGGCGCGTCGAATGCCCGCGCTGCGACCGCGAACTCGACAACGTCACCACTCAAACCATCGACCTCCGCAAGAAATACGCCGACGCCCTCCAATCTGTCGGCGAGCGCGAGAACGCCTACGACATCCTCAAAGGCGTCAAGGGACTCATGTCCTCCGAGAAAGTCCCCGAACCCATCGAGAAAGGCGTCCTCCGCGCGAAACACGACGTCACCTCGTTCAAGGACGGCACCGTCCGCTACGACATGACGGACCTCCCCGTCACCTCCGTCCGCCCCAGCGAACTCGACGTCACCGTCGAACAGTTCCGCGAACTCGGCTACACCCACGACATCAACGACGACCCCCTCCAGCACGACGACCAACTCCTCGAACTCAACGTCCAGGACATCGTCCTCAGCGACGGCGCCGCCGAACACATGCTCAAAACCGCCGACTTCGTCGACGACCTCCTCACCCAATACTACGACGTCGAACCCTTCTACGAACTCGACGACCGCGACGACCTCGTCGGCGAACTCGTCTTCGGCATGGCCCCCCACACCAGCGCCGCCACCGTCGGCCGCGTCGTCGGCTTCACCAGCGCCGCCGTCGGCTACGCCCACCCCTACTTCCACGCAGCGAAGCGGCGGAATTGTGACGGCGACGAGGATTGCGTGATGCTGCTGATGGACGGTTTGCTGAACTTCTCGAAGTCGTTCCTGCCGGACAAGCGGGGCGGGCAGATGGACGCGCCGCTCGTGATGTCGAGCCGTATCGACCCGTCGGAGATCGACGACGAGGCGCACAACATGGACGTGGTGCGGCAGTATTCGCGGGAGTTCTACGAGGCGAGCCGTGAGCTCGCGGACCCGGAGTCCGTGGACGTGGAAATCGCTGAGGAGAACCTCGGGACGGACTTGGAGTACACGGGGTTCGACCACACGCACGACACGTCGAACATCGCGCTCGGCCCCGACCTCTCCGCGTACAAGACTCTGGGGTCGATGATGGAGAAGATGGACGCGCAGCTCGAGCTCGCGCGGAAGCTCCGCGCGGTGGACGAGACGGACGTGGCCGAGCGCGTCATTGAGTACCACTTCCTCCCCGACCTCATCGGGAACCTCCGCGCGTTCAGCCGGCAGGAGACGCGGTGTCTGGACTGCGGGAAGAAGTATCGGCGCGTCCCGCTCACCGGTGACTGCCGGGAGTGCGGCGGAACCGTGAACCTCACCGTGCACCGGGGGTCCGTCAACAAGTACATGGACACCGCGATTCAGGTCGCGGAGGAGTACGACTGCCGCGAGTACACCAAACAGCGCCTCGAAGTCCTCGAACAGTCACTGGAGAGCATCTTCGAGAACGACAAGAACAAGCAGTCCGGGATTGCGGACTTCATGTAGTCCCCGATTGGTTTTGATAGTTATTGTGCGTCGACGATGTCGCTGATGCCGTCGCTGAGGATGCTGACGGAGAGAATCGTGACGAAGAGCGCGGCGACGGGAATCGTTGGTTCCCACCAGTAGGTCCCGGCGTTGCTGATGGTTTGGCCGATCATGGTGCCCCAGGACTTGAAGGAGGGCGGGGCGAGGAGGAGGGGTGAGGCCGGGCTGCCGAACCGGAGGAAGGAGAGCGTCGCTTCGATGGTGATGAAGAGCGGGACCTGGTAGACGGCGGTGGTGATTGCGGTGCGGGAGACGTTCGGGAGCAGGTGCCACTGGACGACCTGTCGGGGAGACGCGCCGGCGGCGCGCGCGGCGTGCACGTAGCGCTTCGAGACCTCGTCGAGCGTTCTGCTGCGGACGACGGTGGCGACGCTCCCCCAGTTGACGAGGCCGAAGGAGACGACGAGCATGAAGAGCGTGCCCTCGCCGCTGACCCACCGCCACACCAGGAACACGAGGAGCGCGGGGATGGCTTTCAGGCTCTCGGCGATGCCGGAGAGCGCCCAGTCCGTGCGGCCGCCGACGTACGCGCTGACGGTTCCGACGACTGTGGCGAGCGGGACGATGAGCATGACGGCGACCAGCGCGAGCTGGACGACGTTCCGCGCGCCGAACACGAGGAGTGTTATCATGTCCTCGCCGAACCGGCCGGTGCCGAGCGGGTGCGCCCACGAGCCGTAACATCGGTCTCCGGACGGATTGTAGCACTGAACGACCGCGGTCTCGCGGACGCTCGTGAAGACCGGCGGTTGGTTTCGGTAGGGGATGCTGACGGTGGGTGGGTCGAGGACGACGGGGCCGAGCGTGCCCGCGAGAAAGACGACGAACGTCACTACCGCCGCCGCGAGCGTCACTGGACGGCGGCGGAGGCGGCGGAACGCATCTCGGACCCGGCCGGGGCTTTGCACGACGAGGTCGGCGGCGAAGACGACGAGTATCCAGAGGCTCGCAACCCACAGCCACTCCAGTCGACTGATTTCGTACTGGAGGAACTCGTAGCTGGTCGCGTGGGGCGGGTCGGGCGTGAGGTACGCGCGCAGGAACACGACCGCGATGGCCGCGAGGCCGGCGAGCACGACGAGCGTCCGCGCGCGCACCGAGACACCGGTGGACGACGACTCGTCCACGTCGGGGAGGGCGTCCGTGCGCATCGATTGGTAACATCACCCAGGGTTATCCATATAGAGGTTTCCATCTACCGACACGACGTATTGGGAACGCTTATCACGGAGTGGTCGTGTGAGTGCGAACATGTCGGACTCTTCGGGAACACGCTACGTCCTCGGCCGACTGGCGTGGGCGGTCGGCGTCGTCTGGGTCGTGCTCACCGCGACCTACGTCATCCTCGCCTCCCTCCCCGCGACGCGGTTCGTCGGCCTCACCCCCATCGAAATGGGGTTCGCGGCGGTCACGGAGTCGAACGCCGGCCCGCTCGCACAGTACGTCCAGTGGATGGCGTCCTTCCTCACGCTCGACTGGGGGCAGTCCACGTTCTACGACACGTCAGTCGTCTCCCTGTACGCCGACCGCATCCCCATCACGCTCGCGTACGTCGTCCCCGGTCTCGTCGGGTCGCTCGTCCTCGGCACCGGCGTCGCCACGTACGCCGCCGTGAAACCGGACAGCCTCCTCGACCGCGCGCTCTCCGCCGTCTCCTACACCGGACTGAGCCTCCCGGCGTTCGTCGCCGCCGAAGCCCTCCTCATCGGCGTCCCCACCCTGCTCGGCTGGACGTACGTCCCCGACCGAAACATCGGCTTCTGGCACCCCCGGAACCTCCAGCGGTTCGCGCTCGCCGCCGCGCTCATCGCGTTCACGTTCGCCGCCGTCCAAATCCGTCACGTCAAGAGCGAGACGACGCAGTACCTCTCCGCGGAGTTCGTGAAAACCGCGCGCTCGAAGGGCGCCGGCCGCCTCCGCCTCGCCGTCCACGTCTTCCGGAACACGTGGCCCGCGCTCGTCTCCGTCGTCCTCGGTGAAGCGCTCGGCTTGCTCGTCCTCACCACCATCGTCGTGGAAGAAGTCTGGGGCATCCAGGGCGTCGGCGTCGCCGTGTTCAACGGGTTCGGCGCGGGCGACCCGATGCTGAGCTTCACCGCCGTGTTCGGCATGGTCGGCCTCGGCGTCCTCGGAACGCTCCTCCGGGACACCGCACGCGCCCTTCTCGACCCCCGCGTGAGCTAATCTACGCCGGCCCGAGGTAGCCCCACGCGTGCAGGCGGTCGCCGTCGCCGTCCACCCAGCGCTCCCCGATGTCGTCCCGGTAGTAGAGGTTCGGGATGGTGATATCGTCGATGCGCGAGTACGCCTGCTCGCGCGCCGCCTGCATCGTCTCGCCCTTCCCCGTCACGACGAGCGGCATTCCGGACTCGCCGGCGACCCGCCACTGGCCGTCCACGAGTTTCGCGTCCTCGATGTGCACGCCCTCCCTGCTGTTCGACTCGAAGACGACCGCGGCGTTCCGGGAGTTCTCGTCGTACGTCTTCTCGTCGTCGAACGGGAACGGCGGCAGCACGACCCGCACGCCTATTTGGTAGCCGCGATGCACTTCGAGCTCGGGGTCGCGGCCGTTCGCGAGGTCGTAGAAGAACGCGCCCGTCCCCGATTCGAAGGACTCCTCTTGGAGCGTGATGGTCGGATAGCCGAACCGCGGCGTGAACTCCAGCGGATAGACGCCGGTGTCGTTCACGATGCAGTTCAGGTCGATACTCCCCACGTAGCCCTCGTCCGCGAGCCAGTCCTCTAGGCGGCCGAGCGTCTCCTCGAACAGCCTGTTCCGTCCCGCCCAGAACATCGACGTCCCCATCTCGCCCGTCGACGGCCCGATGTTCCCCGGGAAGAGCTTCTTGTGCTCGAAATTGAAGTTGATGGGTTCGACGAACGACTCGCCGTTGAAGAACCCGCAGACCGCGACCTCGACGCCCTCGACTTTCCGCTGCAGTTGGAAGCCCTTCATTCGGTGGCCCCACGCCTTCTTGTAGGCGCGGAGGACGTCCACGATGTCGCTGCCGTCGTCCTCCGACCCGACGTAGAGCAGCCGTTTGACGTTCTGCACCTCGCCGAGCGGCTTGATGACGTACGGAGCCGGGTTCTCCTGGACGTGCTGAATACCCGCGTCGAAGTCGTGGAAGATGTGGTGTTCGATGGTGTTGACACCCTGGTCTTCGAGAACCTCCATCGCGTACCCACGGTCTTCTTCGAGGTGATCGGTGTTCGGCGTCCCACCGACCACCGCCTTCCCCTGCTCTCGTAGTTCCTCCGCGAGTTCGCCGGTTCCGATGTCCGACCCGACCCAGATGTCGTCGAAAATCACCACGTCCGCCCACTCGACCTCAGCGCGCCAGTCGTCCGTTTTCTCCACGAACCCGTCCGCTATCTCCTGGTCGCTCTCCGCCTCGATGTAGTACTTCACGTTGTGCCCCTCCCGTGAGACCTGCCACGCTACGTCGCCGATGAGCGCCGCGTCGAGCGAACAGAACAGGAAGTTCTTCGCGTCCATACACGTTGGAGAACCCCACACCCCGTAAACAGTGCGGGCATCTGCGCACTATTTCACTGTGAACAGGTCTCCGTCAGTAGTCAGCACGCTCACGGAGTCCTCCAGTCCCCTGAGTCCCGCTATCTGTGACTCGAACGGAATATCGTAGACAACGTCGCCGTCCAGCGTCGTTACGACGACGCTCTCTCTATCCTCGCTTCCTGTAGTAGTGTATATGTGGTCGCCGGATTTGATGATTTGTCCGTCACCCAAGTCGATGGCGAGTGATTTTTCCCACTCGATGTGTCCGCTTTCCCGGTCTAACTTGTACAGGTAACCGGTCGATTCTTCAGGCTTCTCGCCAGCGACGTAACAGTTGCTTTCGGTCACAACAGGTGTGAATGCCCAGTCAAGTGGAAGCGACTGCGCCCATACAGTCTGCAACCTACTGTCGAATCTGAAAACAATGCCGTTCCCTTCGACGTAGATTTCTCCATCAACGATATGCGGGGCTGAGCCGCTCGTGAACGGGTCGTCGTCCTCGGTGGGTCCAAGTGTTCGCTGGCGTTCGATATCCCCTGATTCTTGGTTCAATATCGCAATCACTCCGCTTACGTCGACTGCGATTATGGAGTCCTCAAGAGTATCCCAGCCGCTGATTCCTCCGTCGCCGAGTGCTGTTCTCCAGAGAACCTCACCCGTTTGTCGTTGGAGTGCGCAAACGTCTCCGGTGGACAGCCCGAAATAGACCGTATCGTCGGTGACGCGCGGCGGGCGTAGCGAGGCCTGTGCTTTGAATCGGTCGGGGAAATCGATCGTCCACAGCTTTTCGCCGGTGAGCGTGTAGGCGACGGGTACACGCCCGCCGATGAACACCTGCTGGTCGTCAACGACCGGCCGCGTGGATTGCAAGGGGATGTCGCGCTCCCACGACGCGTACTCGACAATGTACGGTATTTCTTCCGTCAGTGTCCCCGAAGAGAGGTCGACGCCGAGGAGCGTGCCCGCGTTCTCCTTCCCGTTCCGACTACGGATTCGGATTGTGAAGTAGGCAGTATCGTTCGCAATCGTCGGGCCAGCGATCACCGGCTCGTCTGCCGAATAGACGAGCGTTTTCGTATAGTCCGGAGAGAGACAACCGGCGAGCAGGAGCCCACTCGCACCCACGCCCGAGAGGAACTGTCTTCTATCCATAGAATTCGTTGCTAATCTACATTCAGAGAATAAATATTTTATCTCTAACATCTCAAGCAACACTCCACCTCACAAAAGACATATTACTCTATAATTGATATATGAAATTAATGAATCCCTCGCTCAGTCGTCGCGAACTAATTGCGTACGGCTCTGTCTCCAGTATTGGCGTCCTTGCCGGCTGTCAAGAACTGACGGGATCGGATAGCCGCGATACGTCGTCGTCACCGAACCGCGACCAAGAGACGCCAACAACGAATCAAGGGAGCGACAGTGAGAGCGGACGGCTCGGACTTGCCTTCTCACAAAGCAGACTGTCTTACCCGAGTGAGAGCGATATTCACTCTGGCTGGGTTCACATCGTCAGTGACGGCGAATCAGCAGACCTCACGTTCGACGCTCGGTTTTGTAGTGGGATCGGAGACGTCGAACCGAAGTTAACGAACTCGTTCGCACAGGAGTACACCTTGGACTTCGAGAGTAGTGCTGTCAGTGACGAGAAATCAGTCACTACTGGCTCACCAGACGACTCGGCGTGTAGCTCTGTCCTCCGTCTCGTTGGTGGCGCGAATGTCCCGCGGGACTGGCAGACACTCGTCGTTTCCGTCAATGGTGCCACAATCCAGACTATCGAAAAGTCGGGCACAATGCCGGAATTCCGGCCGCTCCCCGATCCAATCCAATTCAAGTAACTCTCCTCCTCCATTCGCCATTACTTGAATCCCTCCGAGATTCTGTATCGCGGCATATGATTTATTGGGTGGTTGGCGGGTGCCTTTATCCCCGATGCAGTCGATTCTCCGCGTATGGCAGACGACTCACCAACGGTCGCACTCGGCGCAACGATCTACGACGAGGACGGACAGAAGCTCGGCACCGTCCGCGGGTTCGACGAGGACGGCTTCTACGTCACCACCCGCGAGGGCGTCGAATCGCTCTCGATCGAACACGAACGCGCCGGCCACGAGTTCGGCGAGGCTGAACTCACCTGGCGCTGCTCGGAGTGCGGCGAAATGGGCGACCTCCACGACGGGCTTCCCGATGAGTGTCCGTCGTGTGGCGCCGAAAAAGAACAGCTCTACTACTGGACGGAGGACTAGAACGGGGCTTGGGGGCCTTCGTCGTCCTCGCCGTCGTCGGACGTCTCACCGGGGAACGAGGGGCTCATCCCGCCGGTGTCGTGGCCGCCGTCCATGCCGGTGTCCGCGTGGACCGTGTTAATCTCGGGGATTTCCTTCGTCATCCGGGACTTGATCGCCTGAATCGTCATCGGGCTGATGCCGCAGCCGGAACACGCGCCGCCGAGCGCGATGCTGACCGTGCCGTTCTCTCGGTCGATGTTCTGGATGGCGTGGTTCCCGCCGTGCATCTGAATCTGGGGGAAGTTCCGGCGGAGGAAGTTGTTGATTCGTTCCTCCAGGTCGTCGCCGGACTGACTCTCGGTGCTCATACAGGAGAATACGGTGTCTGGCGGCTTAAGTTCTTGGACCTACGCGAAATCGAACGTCGCTCGCAACTGCGTCTTCAACTCCGCCACGTACACGTCGAGCGTCTCTTCGGCCTTCTCGTCGCTCACGGGCACGCCCGTCAAGCGGTCGATGGGGTTCTCGGGGAGTTCTATCGAGAACTCGCCGTCGCCCTCGTAGTGCGGTTCGCTCTCGTTCAGTATCTGCTGGTCGATGGCGTGAATCAGCGTCGAGTCGTACGTCCCGTTCAGTTCGTTGAACGCCCGCTTGTACGCGGTCTGGAGCTGCGAGAAGTACTCCGTGTACTTCTCCTCCTCGAACTCCTCGGGCGTGAAGTCGCTCATACCTTCCATCGGGGGAGTCGGAAGTAAAAACCGGCCGATTCACCAACGATAAACTCCATACGACGATACAGAATCTGGGTTGGTTGGTGACCGACACCGATTTGCCGGCGCTCCGCCACATCGTGGTATGCGCCGCCGTGACCGCCTCGTCGCCGCCGCCGTCGTCACGCTGGTCGCGACGCTCTGCGGGTTCCTCGTCATGGGTACCAGCAGAGGGTTCGTCGGCTATCGGACCGCCCGCCTGCTTTCCGTCCCGTTCATCGTACTGGCCGCCGCGAGTGCCGTCTATGCGTTCTCCGTCTCCGTGCTCGTGTACGCCGGCGTGCTCGATTTAGGCTAACTGCGCCGCGACCAACCGCCCGATCTCGTCGATGAACGTCTCGACGGCGTCGTCCGGAATCGTCGCGCCTGCCGCGACGGTGTGTCCGCCGCCGTCACCGCCGACCGACCGCGCGGCCTCCCCCATCACGACGGAGAGGTCGAGGCCGTCGTCCACGAGTCGGCCCGTCCCCCGTGCTGACGCCTTCAGTTCCGTCTCGTTCTTTCGCGCGAGCGCCACGATGGGTTTGTCGTATCGCACGCCGTCCGCGCTCATCGCCATCCCTGCGACGATACCGACGATGGTATCCCGAATCTCGTCGCCGGCGTCGAACCACTGCACGTGCTCCTCCTGCGTGACACCGTGTTCCTCCACCCAACGCACGCCTGCGGAGAGGTTCCGGCGGTGCTCGGCGAGGAGGTCGCGGGCGTCGTCGAGCGCGTCCCCGCGGTCGCCGAGGCAGACCGCGAGCCCCACGTCCGCGCGCTCGTAGCGCGCCGTCGCGTTCAGGAGCGTGGAGAACTCGCTCGCGTCCCGCACCTCCGTCCCCGGCGTCTCCTCGACCAGGGTGTACGTCGTTCCGACGAGGTCCTCGACTTCGTCCGTGTCCACGCCGTTGCGTATCGCGCGCCGGATGAGCGCGCTCGCGACCGTCTGCTTCTCCTCGACGGTGAGCTCGGCCCACGTCGGCCACTCGCCGTCCCGCTTGAGGTCGATGTCGAGACCGGCGAGGAAGCGCACCGCGCCCTGTCGGTCGTTCGTGATACCGGCGATGTGGACGTCGCTCGCGTACGCGAGGAGTTTCGGGAGTGGGCGGGTCTGCACGCCGTAGACGGCGAGGCCGCGCGCGGTGTCGAGTACGCCGGCTTCCACGCCTTCCTTCGCGACGACGGTGTTCGCGCCGACCAGTTCCCCGCCCTCCGTCTGCATGTCGCCGACCGCGCCGACGACGGCGAGCGCCGCCAAGTCCCTGTTCTCGGAACCGCCGAGCGCCCGAGCGAGCACGTACGCCGCGCCCGCGCCCGAGAGTTCGCTTCCGCCGTCAACACCCTCCAGAAGCGGGTTCAGGTGGTAGTCGATGTCCACGTCCGCGGGCTGGTGGTGGTCGGCCACGACGGGCGTGAAGTCGTACTCGGTGATTTCGTCCAGTTGGCCGCTCCCGAAGTCCGTGAAGAGAACGGTGTCGTAGCCGGTGTCCGCGATGGCTTCGATTTCCTCGGGCCCGAGTTGGTTCTCGAACCGGGTCTCGTGGTCGATACCCGCTCGGGAGAGGGCCTGGGAGGCGACGCCGGCGCTCGTGAGGCCGTCGGCGTCGATGTGGGACGCGAGGAGAACGTCGTCCGCGTCGCGGAGCGCGTCCGCACACCGGCGTGCGCGCGCTTCGAGTTCGGGAACGGGAAAGGACGCCGTGGACTCACTCATCGCTACCCGCTAGGTCGCTCCCGGCTATAAACGTCCGCCCTACAGTCGGTCGAGCACCGCGTCCGCGAGCGCCTCGAAACTCGCCTCGTCGGGCACGATGTCGACGTCGATGCCACGCTCTTCGGCGGTCTGGCGGGTCGGTTCGCCGATGGTGCCGACGACGGCGCGGTTCAGCCCTTCGACCGCCTGCGCGCGCTGGCCGCGTTCGTCCGCGGCATCGAGGAAGTGTTCGACGGTGAGGCTCGACGTGAACAGCGCGGCGTCGAGGTCGCCGGCGGCCGCGCGCTCCGTCGACACGCCGCTCTCGCTCGGACGCGTGAGACGGTAGAGAACGGTCTCGTGGACGTACGCGCCCGCCTCGGTGAGGCCGTCGAGCAACACGTCGCTCCCGTGGTCGGAGCGCGCGACTTCCACGCGCAACCCACCGACCCGGTCCCGCAGGACGTTCACGAGGCCGGTAGACGAGTACTCCCCGGGGACCACGTCCACGCCGAACCCCTCCGTTTCTAGTGCAACTCGCGTCGACTCGCCGATTGCGCACACGGTCGCGTCGCCGGGTGTCCAGCCGGCGTCGCCGACGAGTTCCGCGCCCGTCTTGCTCGTGAACACCACGTACTCCGCGTCGTCCCGGGGCGTGTTTCCGGTGGGCGCGACCGCGAGCATCGGATCTCCGACGGGGTCCGCACCGCGCGATTCGAGGTAGTCCGCGGCGCGCGCGAGCCGGCCGTCGTCGGGCCGGAAGACGGCGACGTCAGGCATCCAGCCACGCCTCCACGCGCTCTCGGACGCGCGCGACCTCGCCGATGACCGTCACCGCGGGTGGTTCGATGCCCTCCTCGTCGCGCACGCCGACGATGGTGTCGAGCGTGCCGGTGGCGACGCGCTGGCCCGGACGCGTTCCCTTCTCCACGAGCGCGACCGGCGTCTCCGGGTCCATGCCGGCCTCGCGGAGTTCGCGCGTGTACTCCGGGAGTTTTCCGACGCCCATCAGCACGACGAGCGTGCCGCCGGTGTCCGCGAGCGCGCCCCAGTCCACGCTCGACTCCTCCTTCGTCGGATCCTCGTGGCCGGTGACCAACGTGACGCTCGACACGAAGTCGCGGTGGGTCGCTGGAATCCCCGTCACCGCGGGCGCAGCGAGCGGCGACGTGACGCCGGGCACGACCTCGAACGGCACGTCGTGGTCCGCGAGGTACGCCATCTCCTCGCCGCCCCGCCCGAACACGAACGGGTCGCCGCCCTTCAACCGCACCACGTGCTTGCCCTCTCGGGCGAGTTCGACGAGTCGCGCGTTTATCTCCGACTGCGGGGTGCGCTCGCCGCCCGCGCGCTTCCCCACGTCCTCGCGCTTCTCCTCCGGAATCGTCTCCAGGATGTCCGGGCCGGGAAGCTTGTCGTGCAGTACCACGTCGGCCTCGTCGAGCAGCCGACGGGCCTTCACGGTGAGGAGTTCGGGGTCGCCGGGGCCGCTCCCGACGAGCGAGACGGTGCCGGTCATTCTCGGCGGGCCTCCGCGATGAGGTCGGCGGCGCCGCGCTCGCGGAGGTCGGCGGCGAGTTCGCGCGCCTCGGACGCGTAGTCGTCGATGTCGAGTTCGCGTGTCTCCGTCACGGACTCGCTGCCGTCCTCGTTGAACACCTGGACGTGCGTGCGGACGACGCCGCCCTGGATGAACGCGTGCACGCCGATGGGGGCGATGCAGCCGCCGCCGAGTTCTTCGAGCACGACGCGCTCCGTCGTCGTCTCCACGCGCGAGCGCGGGTGGTCGAGCGCCGTGTGCACCGCGTCCGCCACGTCGCCGTCCAGCGCCGTCACCGCGAGCGCGCCCTGTCCCGGTGCGGGCACGTGGTCCTCGACGGGGAGGTCGGTGAGCGCCACGTCGTACGCCAGGCCGCTGCGTTCGAGGCCGGCACGCGCGAGCACGACCGCGTCGTACTCCGTCTCCACGTCGCGCTCCATCGCCGCGCGTTCGAGTTCCGACAGCGAACTGAACCACTCCTCCACGTCGCGCTCGTACACGCGCTCGTCGTCCTGATGGATGTCGTCACCGTCGCGCTTCTGGTCGCGCGCCTCCGCGGACTCCTGTTCCTTCTCGTACTCGAGCCGTCGCTCGTGTTCCGCCTGCAGCGCGGGCGCGAGCAGTTTCTCCAGTCGGGTGTCGACGTTCCCCCGAATCGGCTCCACGGTGAGGTCGGGGCGCGCGTTCAACACCTGGGCCTTCCGGCGGAGACTCGACGTACCGACGGTCGCGCCCTCCGGCAGTTCGTCGAGGGTTTCACCGTCGATAGTCGCAACCACGTCGCCCGCGCTCGCGCGCCGCGGCACCGCCGCCGTCACTATGTCGGCGGGCACGTCCGTCGGCACGTCCTTCATCGAGTGCACCGCCGCGTCCACCTCGCCCTCGAGGACGCGTTCGTCCAGCGCGCGCACGAACGCACCCGTCTTCCCGAGGTCCTGGATGCGTTCGTCCGTGATGCGGTCGCCCTCGGTCTCCACCTCCACGAGTTCCACCGTGTACCGGCGGTCCTCGAGGGCGGCCTGCACCTCGGCCGCCTGCCGGCGCGCGAGCTGAGACCCCCGCGTCGCCAGCCGAATCGGCTCGCTCTTGTCCATACCAACACTCGGACGGCGTCGTTGAAACCCCCTTCCCTTCTAGAGCGCGTCCGCGTACGCCTCGATGGTTCGCTCCACGTCCTCCTCCGTGTGGCCGTGCGAGACGAACTGACTCTCGAACTGGTTCTGCGAGAGCATGATGCCCTGCTCCTGCATCTGCGGGCGGAACACGCGGTTCCAGCGCTCCACGCTCGCGTCACCCACATCGCTACCGTTCCGCGGACGCTGGCCGTCCCGCGTGAACACGACCTTGAACAGGCTGTCCGTCCCCACGACCGAATACGCGGGCGCCTGGTCTTCCACCACGTCTTCGAGGCCCGACCTGAGCCGGTCGCCCAGCGCGTTCACGTGGTCGTACACGCCCTCCTCGGCGGCGTACCGGAGGGTTTCGAGGCCCGCCGCCATCGTCACCGGATGGCCGGAGAACGTCCCCGCCTGGAACACGTCGCCCGACGGCGTGAACTCGTTCATAATCTCGGTCTTCCC
>Ga0207813_100303_pt1 | contig 32632 bp, 39 predicted proteins | sample A23E3SouthBayCA_2_FD_187730 | JGI IMG/M metagenome (GOLD analysis project Ga0207813, IMG submission 187730) | Aerobic enrichment media microbial communities from Eden Landing Ponds, California, USA - A23 E3 (4) (SPAdes) | ecosystem: Environmental > Aquatic > Marine > Unclassified | place... | reverse complement strand
TATCGTGCGAGGTCTTCGTGAGCGGAGCGAACGAAGGCTCGTCAGAGCTTGCTCTGACGGTGGACGAGCATCGCAGGCGAGCGACCGCAGGGAGCGAGCCGAGAAGCGCAAGAGGTTGGGGAGGTGTGAGGCATACAACAGTGATCGAGTCGTCCGGTGTCTGCGTGACCGCAGTCATCGTCGTGCGATGGAAGCCCTCGGCGGGCTCGCGGTCGCTGAGCGGGATATCCGCGCTCTCAGCACCGCCCGCGCGGATAGTCGCCCGCTCATGCGACTACGCTCCCGATGGTCGCCGCGAGCCCGCCTCGCCCTTCCAGTCCGCCAGGGATCAGTATGTGGGGTCGGCTATCGAACGTTCCACGTCGAGACGGCCTGTGAAACCAAGATCTCCCTGGCGGACTGAAAGGGCGAGGGCCGGTGGCGGTGAGCGAAGCGAACAGAGTCGCCTGCGCAGGCCCTATTCTCGCGAGTGCGGGGCAGTGTGGTTGTTCGAGCGAGAATATCCTGCGCAGCGACCGCCAGCGGCCCGAGGGCTTTCAACGCACATCGACGAGCGTGGTTGCGGTCGAGTTTCCGCTCACACCGAGACCACCGAGCGATACGGAGACGACAGAGATTAATCCCACACCGCAGAAAGCCCGGTAATGAGCGAGTTCGACCCGGCGGACTTTTTCGCGCCGGACCGACTGGAGAAGCTCGAACGACTCCGCGAGGCGGGCGTCGATCCCTACCCGCCGGAGTATCGGCCGACCACATCGGTCGGCGCGTTCGTCGACGAGTACGACGATATCGAGGAGATAGAGGACGAGACCACACATCGACTGGCGGGTCGCGTCGTCCGGATCAACGACCTGGGCGGGATCGCCTTCGTGGAGATCGAGGACGAATCGGGCTCCGTACAACTGATCCTCGACGAGGACACCGACGGCTACGAACACATCGACGAACTGGACTTCGTCGACATCGTCGGTGCCGAGGGCGAGGCCATCCGCTCGAACACGGGCGAACTCTCGCTGCACGCGGAGACGTTCACGTTCCTGACGAAGGCGCTGAAACACCACAACCCGCCGGGACAGTCGGAACTCGGCGACAGGTACGAGACCCGCGCGGTCAAGTTCTGGTGGGACGAGGTACGCGACCCCGTCGAGACGCGCTATCACCTGACCCGCGACCTCCGCCGGTTTCTCGACGACCGGGGCTTCGTCGAGGCAGAGACACCGGTCCTCCAGAACGTCGCCGGGGGCACGGACGCGACGCCCTTCGAGACTCACCTCGAAGCCAAAGACCAGGACATGTACCTGCGCATCGCGACGGAACTCCACCTCAAGCGCCTCCTGGTCGGCGGGTTCGAGAAAGTCTACGAGGTCGGCCCGGTCTTCCGTAACGAGGACATCGACGTCACGCACAACCCGGAGTTCACGATGCTCGAACTCTACCAGGCCTACGCCGACTACACGGACGTGATGGACCTGACCGAGGACATGGTCGCCCACCTCGTCGAGGAAGCCACCGGCGACCTGGTCGTCACCTACGACAACCCGCTCAGAGACGAGAACGGCAACGTTCGGACCGACGAGGAAAACGAGGTGCTGACCGAGCCCGTCGAGATCGACTTCACGCCGCCGTTCCCCCGGCTGACGCCCGAGGAGGCGATCGAGACGTACAGCGCCGACTCGATCGACGTGACGGAGTACGACGACGAGGAGTTGCGGGAACTCGCACTTGAGAAGGGCGGGGAGTTCCCCGGCGGCTACTCGCGGGGGCTGGGGATCATGGAACTGTTCGAGAACGTCGCGGAGTACGAGATCGTCGACCCCACCTTCGTGATCGACCACCCCGAGGAGACGTCGCCGCTGTGCAAGGACCACCGCGAGAAGGAGGGGCGCATCGAGCGCTTCGAACTGTTCGCCGCGGGGTTCGAACTCGCCAACGCCTACACGGAGCTCAACGACCCGGTCGTGCAGGGCGAACACTTCGCCGAGCAGATGGCACGCCGCGAGGCCGGCGACGAGGAGGCCCACCAGATGGACGAGGACTTCCTCGACGCGCTGGCCCACGGGATGCCGCCCGCGGGCGGGCTGGGCGTCGGTATCGACCGGCTCGCGATGCTCGTGACCAACAGCCAGACGATCAAGGACGTCATCGCGTTCCCGATCCGCGGGGAGTGACGAGCAGGGTCGGTCGGCGTCCGGGGGACCGTGAGAGGGAGGCGCGTGGGCGTCGGTCGTTCAAAATTCTTATGTGCCGGTGTCGCCGTGTGTCGGGTAGGGTCGGTAGCTCAGTGGTTTAGAGCGCCTGGCTCTTAACCAGGCGGTCGAGGGTTCGAATCCCTCCCGACCCGCTCCTGCGAGGAACGGACGTGACGAGCGGAGCGTCTCAGGGATTCGAACCACGCCAGTGGCAGCCCGGACCGGTCGAGCGAAGCGAGACCGCACGCCCGGACCCTCTGGCACCGGGTTCGAATCCCTCCCGACCCGCTTTTTCGAAGAACAGACACCAGGAGCGAAACGGTCCGAGAGGAGTTACTTCCAGGGCGCGCCGTCGCGTTCGACGAACCGTTCGCGCTTCTCGACGGCGTCGATGCGTTCGACGTCCTCGTCGTGGAGTTCCAGGTCCGCCGCACCGAGGTTGTCACGAAGGTGGTCGTCGCCGGTAGCCTTCGGGATCGCAACCACGTTCTCGGGGTGGGTAGCCCACGCGAGACAGACCTGTGCGGGCGAGATGTCGTGTTTCTCGGCGACGGTCTCGACGGCCGGGAGCGACAGCGCTTCGCCCCGTCCGAGCGGCGAGTAGGCGACGAGGTGGTAGTCGTGTTCCTGCGCGTGAGCGAGGAGGTCCGGTTGCTGGAGCATGGGGTGGCGCTCGACCTGGTTGGCGAACAGCGGCGCGTCGAGAACGTCGAGGGCCTCGTCGACGAGTTCGGTCGAGAAGTTCGAGACGCCGACGTTGCGGATCAGACCGTCGTCGACGAGGTCGTCGAACGCCCCGAGTGTCTCCTCGGCCTCGTAGTTGCCGACCGGCCAGTGGATGTACAGCAGGTCGAGCGCGTCGACGCCCAGCAGCGAGAGACTCTTCTCGAGGCCCTCGTAGACCTCGTCGTAGGCCGCGCCCTCGGCCTCCGGGTGGATCTTCGAGGCGAGGAACACGTCCTCGCGGGGGATGTCCGCACGGGCGATGCCCTCGCCGACGTGTTCCTCGTTGCCGTAGAAGCGGGCAGTGTCGACGTGGCGATAGCCCATCTCCAGGGCGTTCGCGACCGTCTGTGCGCACTGTTCGGGGTCGGTGTTCTGCCAGGTGCCGAGTCCCACCGGTGGGAGCTGGTCCGCTGTCATGGTAGGCAGACCGACTCGTCGAGCCCCTGTATCTCGTTCGGAACCGGCAGAGTACCGGGGGTGTCACTCCCGGTCGCTGCGTGCCTCGCGGCCGAGGTGTTCCTCGACGGCCGTGACCTTCTCGTCGGCGGACTGGCGGACCGTCCGTTTGTCGTCGATCTTGAGAGTCGTGCTGACGCGGTCGGCGTCGACGGCCAGGTGGGCGGCGTGGGCGGCCGCGAACAGCTGGCCGGTGTCTTCGGCCTCGATTATCGTCCCCATCGGCGTCGTCTCGTACTCGACGTCGTAGTCCTCCAGGGCGGCGACGGCCTTTGCGACTTCCCCGGCCATGCTGCCCTCGACGACCGGAGCGACGCTCAGAAACGCGAAGACTGTCATACGCCCACCTCCGTCGGCTACCGTCCTAAGTCCCGCGGTCGGGTCTGGGGTCGTGCGCGCGAGTTCGGTCCCCGCGGTCGGTTCCGAGACCCATAGATTTATGACACTTTGTGCCAACGGTTACCGCACCCACCTCACTCCGGTTTCCGAACACAGCGGAGCCGAGTTTGGTGGGTGGGGTAACCCGCTGTGGGCGGGTACGGAACGCCCGTGCCCGGTGAGCACGGTCCGAACGGTCGACTCCACCCGCAGCACCCGACCTGGCCCCCGGTGGTCGGAGTCGGGTGCCCGCGGGGACGAAAAAGAGCAAACGAAAGTGCTTTTACTCGGGGCGGGGCAACGATTAGTCGCAGACTGACCCAGCGTGCGTGGGTAGCCAAGCCAGGCCAACGGCGCAGCGTTGAGGGCGCTGTCCCGTAGGGGTCCGCCGGTTCAAATCCGGTCCCACGCACCTACCACAGTGCAGGTGTCGTCCCCACAGGGACTGCACCCACGCAAACTTCCTATCGGAGCAAGCCGTCGAGCGACAGCGTTTCTCGGCCGTTCACCGACCACTCACCGGTCCTCACTGCCCGCTCGCCGGTCGCGGACGACGAGTGAGACTGCGAGCGCGAGGCCGAGCGCCGAAAACACCGCCAGCAGGAGAAAGAGCGTGTTCGTCGAGCCGTAGGTGAGTGCCGCGCCGGTGACGGAGGCACCGAGGGCGCCGATACCGAAGATGGCGAGATAGGTGTACCCGAACGAGAGGCCGCGGTGTTCGGGCGGCGAGTACTTCGCGATGGTCGCCTGGGTGAGCGGTTGCATCGCGAACAGTGCGAACCCCAGCGCGACGCTGACCGCGAGCAGTGCGGGGAGCGTCCCCGAGGCAGGGACGAACAGGAGCGCGATGGCGGTCAGCGCCGCGAGCATGACGGCCACCCCGCGCTCGGGGTCGATGGCGTCGGTGAGTCGACCCCCGACGTACTGCCCGCCGATCCCGACCGCGAGCAACCCGGTGTAGAGATAGCGCGAGAGGTCGAACTCCCCGGCGACGGGCCCCTCCGAGACCGGACCGATGCCGTCGGATCCCGCCCCCGCACTGCCGACCAGCGGAGCGAGGAAGTCGCTCAACAATCCGGGAAGGAAGGTGAGCATCCCGCGGTAGTAGAGGCCGTTGAACATCACCAGGCCGAACACCGTCAAGAAGCCGAGAGTGAACACGCCCCGCGAGGCGGTGACGAACTCCCGGAGGGACCCGACATCCGTTGCGGGTGCGTCGCCGCCGTCCGTCGCAGGCGAGTCACCGCCCTCCATCTCGGATGCACCACCGCCGTCGGTTGTCGTGACAGCGGCGACCTCGTCGAACTCGACGCGTGACCCGACGAGGCCCGCGACGAGTGCCGGCACGGCCAGTATCGCGACGGCGACGCGCCACTCGACGGCCAGAAGCAAGAGTGCGGTCAGGAACGGGCCAGCGACGATGCCTGCGTTGCCGGCCATTCCGTGATAGGCGAAGGCCGCGCCCCGCTCCTCGACGCCCTTGCTGATCAGCGTGAGACCGGCCGGGTGGTAGACGCTGGCGGCGACACCCCAGACGGCGAGCGCGACCGCGATACCGGCGACACCGGGGAGGAGTGCCAGCAGGAGAAACGACACGCCCATGCCGAGGGTACAGGCGACGATGAGGACGCGCGAGCCGAATCGGTCGACGAGGATCCCCGCAGGGAGAGCGCCGACGCCGAACAGGCCGTAACCGACGGCGACGACGGTGCCGAGCGTGGCCGACGTGACCGAGAACTCGACGAGCCAGACGGTGAGGAGTATCGGCACCGCCAGTTCGTAGGTGTGGACCAACCCGTGGCCGGCCATCGCGAAACCCGTTATCGCGCGGTCGTTGCGGTTCATCGCCACGGCCGGCCCGCTCGCGACGGTCGGCTGGCTCGCACCGGTCGACAGGTCGACTCCAGCGGTCGCTCGGCCGCTCCGAACCGCTGGTGGCGTCGTCTCATCCTGCCAGGTACTACACACCCCTGTTTGAATGCGGTTTTCATTGTGAAACTGAGTCTGGGGCGGCCAAAAACTCACATTCCAAAGCGCCAGCGGAGGTGGTTTCCCGATGGGACCGGGAAAACGAGCGAAACGGAGGGGAGCAGGCGCGAAACCGCTAGTAGCTCGCGTCCTGTGCGACCTGCAGGTCGAAAGCCTCGTCGACCGGTTCGTCGTCGGGCGAGAGGTAGCCGACGGCGAAGGCCGTGTAGGCGGTCCCGCCGTTCAGCGAGACGTCGAAGTCGGCGACCACGTCACCGTCGTTGGCTTCGGTGTCGCCGCGGACGTTCAGTGTGTAGTCGTCGGCGGGCACCGTCACGGTCCCTGTCTCGCCGAACGCGACCCCGTCGAAGACCGCGTTACCGCCGGCTGTCACGTCGACGGCGGGCGCGTCTGGCGAGGCATGCACCAGGCGCACGCGGGACTGGTCACCGCCGGGGTCGCTGTTGTCGTCTTCGAGGACGAGCGGGCGGAACGACTCGTCGCCGTCGAGTTCACCGATCGCGGCGACCGTGTAGTCGGCGGCTTCGAGTTCGACGTCGCCCTCGAAGACCGACGTGTCGGGGTCGCCCGCGGCGGTGATCTCGACTGTGCGGGTGCCCGAGGGCAGCGTCAGGTAGTCACTGAGTGTCCGGTAGGGGACGTCCGTGAGTACCGCGTCGCCGTCCACGTAGACGTCGACGTTCGGCGCGTCGGGCGAGAAGTGGCCGACACGGAGGTTCGCGGGGTTGACCAGTCCGCCGCCGCCGGCGCCCGAGTCGACGACGGCCGTCAGGTCGAAGGTGGCGTCACCCATCGCGTCGTCGGGCGAGAGGTAGCCGCCGGCGAACACCGTGTAGGTGGTGCCGCCCTCGAACTGGGCAGGGAACGTGCCGACGACGTCGCCGTCGTTGGACTCGGTGTCGGGTCTGACGTTGAGCGTGTAGGTGCCAGCAGGGACCTCGCCCGTGGCGGCGTTCCCGTAAGCGAGCCCGTCGAAGACCGCGTTACCGCCGGCTGTCACGTCGACGGCGGGCGCGTCGGGCGAGGCGTGGACCAGGCGCACGCGAGCCGTGTCGTCGGCGACCTCGCTGTTGTCGTCTTCCAGGATGAGGGGCTCGAAGGCGTTCTCGTCGCCGCCGAGGTTCCCGATGGCCGCGACCGTGTAGTCGGCTGCCTCGACGGTGACCTCTCCCTCGAAGGCGACGGTGTCGGGGTCGCCCGCGGCGGTGATCTCCACTGTGTGCGCGCCGGCCGGAACTTCGAGGTAGTCGCTGACCGCCCGGAACGGGACGTCCTCCAGGACAACCGACCCGTCGAGGTAGACGTCGACGTTCGGGGCGTTGGGCGAGAAGTGCGCGACGCGGACGTTCGCTGTCCCCATCGTCCCCGTCGCGGTCGGGGTGTCGGTCTCGGTCATCCCGCCCATGTCCTCGGTCGGGCTGGCAGTCGGCGTGTCGTCGCCATCGCCACCATCGCCGCCATTTCCGCCGTCCCCGCCGTCGCCGTTACTGCTACAGCCGGCGAGGCCGAGTGCGGCCGTTGCTCCGAGCGCTGCGAGCATCTCGCGACGTGTTTTGCGCGACATCGACAGTATCCGAGGACTACCCCTCAAAGAGGATTTTCCGACCTCGGGCACGAGCCAGGCACCCGTGAGACCCAAATCTCACCATAGATGGGGGTGGCCAGTGTCGTCGCCGCCGCCTCGATGTTCGGCCGACCGGACCCTCAGCCCTCTGGTTCAGCCTCCGTTCAATCCCAGGTGATCCAGGCGAGCGCGAGGATGGCGAGGAGTTCGAGCACCTGGACGAACGCCATCGCGCGGCCGGCGACCGGGGCAGCGCTCTGGAGGAGGCCGGCGACCTGTGGGTCGAGGACGTAGTAATAGAAGGACAGACAGTTCTCGGCGAGCAGCGCCAGGCCGAAGAGGAGGAGGCCGAGGGGGTGTTTCGAGCGGAACTGGAGATAGTTGCGGGCCCAGACGGCGCTCAACACGAGGAGGAGGACGACGTTGACCGTCGCGGCCGCGCTCGCGGCGTCGAGCCAGATACTCATCCGTGCCACCCTTGTACGCTGTCCCGAATATACCCTTTCCGTAATTCGACCATACTTACTCCATCCGTTCGAATATGTCCTCGACGGTGTCCCAGTGGTTCTCCACCCGGTCGGTCGGCAGGTAGACGGCACCGTAGTCGTCGCCGCTCTTGCGGAGGATGTCGTTGTCGGTCATCACGTCGAGGTGGTGTCTGACCGTCTTGTAGTTCAGGTCGAGGTCGTCGGCGAGCTGGTTCGCGTTGCGCGGCTGCTCGTCGACGGCGCGCAACAGCCTGACGCGGTTCTCACCGCCGCGCGTCCCGGTCAACACGTACCAGAGCGACCCCTCCATTGCCCGGTAGCAACGACGGAGACACCCTAAGCGTGTCGACACACGGGAGCCAGTTGACGCCCCGGTCGACCACTGACGACGACGGAATACGCGACCGGTCACTCGCCCGTTGTAACGGTGACAGCACTGCTGCGGGCGATGTCGGGGACAGTCCCGCCGAAGATCCCCTCGACGTCCTCGGTGTCGATGCCCAGGCGCTCGCGCAGGTCCACCATGCGGTCTTCGATACGGGCGTACTCCTCGCTGTCTGCCAGTTCGGCGTCGTCTTTCTCGCGTTCCAGCGCCGCACGCTTGGAGGCCAGCGAGAGGAACCGCCGGAACTCGTCGTCGTAGCTGGCGCGTTCACACATCTCCGCGACGACGCCGACCACGTCCGCGCGATCGACGGGCTTGACGACGTAGGCGTCGAAGGGCATGTCGACGATGTCGAAGTCCGGGTCGACGGCGGTCAGCATGACGACCCGCGGGTCGAGCGCCCGCGAACGGATCTCGGCCAGCACCTCGTCGCCGGAGACGTCGGGCATCCGGCGGTCCAGCAGGACCACGTCGACGGTCGCGTCGACGGCTGCCAGTGCCTCCTGGCCGCCGTAGGCCGTTCGTACGGCGTACTCGTCGCGGAGAAACGCCGCGTACGTGTCCGCGATCGCCTCGTTGTCGTCGACGACCAGCACCGTTGCCGGCTCGTCGCTCATCCGAGTCTCCCCCCACCCCCGGTCCCCTCTCCGGGCGCTGTCTCGATAGCCATGGTTCACTCGACACACCGACCGCTGTCGACATAGCGGTTCCCCTCCGATTTTTAATCGTGAAATTTGTAGCAAACCCGAGGACAGCTCTCCGGTCCCGGCAGATTGGTATCAATACGAATAATCGGGGGGTAAAATTTATATGTGCCGGGCTCCTCCGTCCACGTGCGGCACCAGTTCGGTGCCACAACCCCACCCCCCACCCACCCACACCCCACTTACTCTTTGAGACTCCACCGGGAAGTGGCAACGCCGGTCGAGGTGCTGTCGCTGTCGTATCGGAGACGTATCGAGTATTCACGGAGCACGGCGACTGTCGAAAACGGTGAGTCCCCCCCGGGCGAAAGCCGGGTATGACCCAACCGACTGTCGCCGTCCTGGCGCTGGTGACCGGCTTCCTGACGGGTGCTGTCTTCCGGTTTCTGAACGTCCCGATCCCCGCACCGCCGAGCCTGAGCGGCCTGCTCGGGATCGTCGGTATCTATCTGGGCTACGTCGTCCTCGACCACTTCGACGTCGGTATCGACCTGCTGAGCTACTTCTGAGTCCCGCGTCGCACCGAAAGCGGTATTGGCGGGCTGACGTTTCGGGGCAGTATGCACGTCGTCGTCAACGCGGCGATGAGCGCCGACGGCAAGCTCTCGACCCGCGAGCGCGAACAGGTCGCCATCAGCGGCCCCGACGACTTCGACCGCGTCGACGAGCTCCGCGCAGCGAGCGACGCCGTCGTAGTCGGTGTGGGCACCGTTCTCGCGGACGACCCCTCGCTCACCGTCGAGGACCCCGACCGTCGCCGCCGTCGTGAGGAGCGCGGTGACCCACCGAATCCCGCACGGGTCGTCGCCGATTCGCGGATGCGCACGCCCGTCGACGCCCGGATCCTCGACGACGCGGCGACGACGTACCTCCTCACGTCCGAGCAGGCACCCCCCGACTTCGTCGCCGAGATCGAAGACACCGGGACAGAGGTGATCACCGCTGGCGAGAATCGCGTCGACCTCGCCGGCGGCTTCACCGCTCTCGAAGACCGTGGCGTCGAGCGGATCATGGTCGAAGGCGGCGGCGAACTCATCTTCTCGCTGTTCGAAGCGGGGCTCGTCGACGAACTCTCGGTCTTCGTCGGCGGGGCCATCATCGGCGGGCGTAACGCGCCCACACTGGCCGACGGCGACGGGTTCGTCGACGATTTCGTGGACCTCAGACTCGACGACGTCGAGCGTATAGACGACGGCGTCCTCCTGTCGTGGACGGTCGAGTGATCGTCGGGTCCGTTCAGTCGAGTCCGAGACTCAGTTTCAATGCCTCGTCGATGTCCGCCATCGTGGCGGCCGCCAAACTTCCGACAACGGAATGGACCCGTTTCTCGATGGACACGACCCTGACCTGATCGAGTCGAACCGACGAATCTTTCTCGAACGGCGAACCCGATGCTTCGACGAGCACCTCGAAGGGATAGCCCCTGTACGTTCCCGTGGCCGGTGCGACGATCGTCGTACTCGAGTTCGCGTTCCCGACGTCGTTCTGGACGACTACTGCCGGTCGGGTTTTCTCCATCTCGTGGCCCTCGGCAGGATCGAATCGGACGACGACGACGTCACCTCGCCGAACCTCCGGTCGGTCACTCATTCATCGAGTCCGTCCCACGCTTCAGTCGACGTTTCGTCCCACTCCTCGGCGAGGTCCATGGCGCTCTCCGATGCTTGTCGGTAGGCAGCTGCGAGTTCGTCCTCGTCGGGTCGGTCGGATTCGACCTCGACGACGGCCACTGTCACTCGCTTGTTCGCGTACTCGGTTCCGAGATAGATCCGCCCACGGTCGTCGGTTTCGTTCGTCTGGAGGTCGTCGGCGTCGACTTTCATCGCTGTGCCCACTATAGCCCACGCAGGCATGAATGTTGCCCACCATTACCCATTTCCGCTGTCGGTTGCAGCGGGATGACGCCAGGATAGTGACTCTCGACCCGGGAGCGCGAGCAGGTCGCCATCAGCGGCCCCACCGACTTCGACCGCGTGCTCCTGTCGTGGACGGTCGAGTGATCGTCGGGTCCGTTCAGCACCGCCGCTCGTGGCGGTCGTAACCGGCGGGAAAATCGGGGCCGTCAGTGGTCGTGGCCGGTCAGTTCGGCGAACGAACTCCCGAAGCGCTCCTCGAACAGGTCGAGCGTCTCGCTCTCGACGGCCTCCAGTTCGGGGCTCGGTTCGCCCTGGCCGTGGGCGACAGCGCCGTGGATGCGCTGGGCGAAGCCGAACATCGCGATGTCCCCGACGATCTCGGGGTCGCTCTCCTCGCCCTCCCGGAGCATGTCGAGCAGTTCGGGTGGGACAGTGAGTTCGTCGGTGTCGTCCCCGGATTCGAGCGTCACAGTGACCAGATCCGCGTCTTCGTCTGCCATGGCTCCGCTTCGACGAGGGCACGTAAGGGTCTGGCGGGACGACCGTCTCACTTCGTTCGACGTTCATGGTGGGCTGTGCCGGCCACGCTCGCCCAGCGAGCAAGCTCGCTGGTCTCGTGATCGGTGGGTCGAGCAGCCACCGGAACGCTCAGTGAAAATCGGTCTCGGCTTGACGCCGCTCAGTCGTCTGCCTCTGCCGCGGCGTCGCTCTCGGCTTCGGCACCCGCGACCCCGAGGTCCTCGAGGTAGTCGTCGGCGTCCATCGCGGCCTTGCAGCCCATCCCGCCCGCGGTGATCGCCTGCTGGTAGTGGAAGTCGACGACGTCGCCCGCCGCGAAGAGCCCGTCCACGCCGGTTGCGGTCTGGTTGCCGCCCTCGCCGCCCACGGTCTGGACGTAGCCGGTCTCGTCGAGTTCGACGCCCGTGTCTTCGAGATACGCCGTGTTGGGCGTGTGCCCGATGGCGACGAAGACCGCCCCGACGTCGAAGTCGAACGTCTCCGTGTCGGGGTCGTCGAGTTTCTCGGAGGGGTAGCCCGCGTCGTTCCCTGCGAGCGTGACGTGGTCGACGCCGCCGGCCTGGTCGCCGTGAATTTCGAGGAGTTCGGTGTTGCGCATGACCTCGATCTCGCCGTCGTCGACTTTCCCCATCACGCGGTCGACCCAGTAGTCCTCGGCGCGGAACTCCTCGCGGCGGTGTGCCAGGTAGACGGTGTCGGCGAACTTCGTGAGGAAATCCGCCTCCTCGAAGGCCGCGTCGCCGCCGCCGACGACGAGCATGTCCTCCCCGCGGAAGAACGCGCCGTCACACGTCGCACACGTCGAGACGCCAAAGCCCATGAGTTCGTCCTCGCCGGGGATCCCGAGTGTGCGGGCGCTCGCGCCGCTGGCGGCGACGAAGGCGTCACAGGTGTAGACGTCGCCGTTCGACAGTTCCACCCGGAAGGGGCGCTGGCCATCGTCCAAGGACTCGACGATGCCGTGTTCGAGTTCGGCACCGAACTGGGTGGCCTGGTCTTTCATGTTCTGGATCAGTTCGGTCCCGCCGATGCCGTCCGGGAAGCCGGGGTAGTTGGCGACGTCGGAGGTCAGCGTGAGCTGTCCGCCCGGTTCGTCGCCCTCGAAGACCAGCGGGTCGTTGTTCGACCGCCCCGCGTAGATGGCCGCTGTCAGTCCCGCGATTCCCGTCCCCGCGATGATCATCCGTCGGTGTTCGACTGCCTCGGAACTCATTGGCGCTTCGTATGCTATCGGGCGGCTTGTAGGTTGTGCTGTCTCTCCGGGACGCTCCCGTCTCTCTCCCGGAGCGGTGGCCGGTCGCTCGACTGGGTCTGTGCCTTCTTCCGGCCGCTGGGACGGCATCCTTACGACCCGGCCGTGCCTGGAACCGACTATGCCTGCCGACCTCGCCGAGAAGACCGACCGCTACGAGGACCTGCTGGCGGAGGCCCTCGACGCCGCCGAGACGACCGCTCCGGAGGGGACGCCGCTGGCCGACGCCGCCGCCGAGTACGAGGAGATGGCCCGCTCGTATCTCGAAGACGGCCGGCACTTCCGCGCGGACGACGACCCCGTCAACGCGCTGGCTGCCTTCTCCTACGGCCACGCCTGGCTCGACGCCGGCGCACGAATCGGCCTGTTCGACGTCCCCCAGGAGGGGCACCTCTTTACTGTGTGAACGGAGGAGAACAGTTGGTTCCGGTCGACTGTCCGAGGCGCAAGCGCCAGATCTTTCAGGTGTCGAGTCCGTTCAGGCGTCGAGTCCGCCGATTTCGCGCAGATACGTACGGACCTCACGAAGGAATTCTCGATATCGTGCGAGGTCCTGTAGCGCGTCGTATACTGCGTCGTGGTCGATGACGCCTCCGTAGGTGTGTGCGAGTACGTTTCTGAAGCGGGCGGCCTGTGCCATCGACTCGGCTGTCGCGTCGGTCACGACACCTTCGTCCGCGAGCGCCCGCATCGTGCCTGGGTTGCTGTCCGGCACGCTCCCGCGTTCGTGGACGACGAGCGTACTGGCGATGTCCAGTGCGGCCTCGGTCGCTTTGACGAATCGCCGTTCGACTACGTCCCTGGCCTCGCGGTCGTCCCGGTAGGCGTCTCGACTCATCGACTGGTACTCCGCGAGGATTCCCAGGCTCTCCGCGATGGTTTCGGCGGCAGTCAGAGCCCGTTCGACGTCGTCGTCGGCGAGCGTCATGCCAGATGGTCGTCGATTGACGCCAGCACGTCGTCGAACCGCTCGGCCGGCGACCGCGACTCGTCCTCGTCGGCACTCGCGAGGAGACGCTCCCGCAATTCTCGAACGTCTCGGTCGTCACCGACGAGGACAGTTCCGTCGGCAAACGCCACCCGGACGAGCGCTGGCGAGGCGCGCCGCAGGTCGACAACGTCGACGTCGTCTGTGCCGAGCGCGATTGCGAGGTCGGCCCCGAGGCCGAACAGGACGTCGGTGTATCTCGGGTCGCCGGGTTCGAGGTCCTCGAAGACGACCGCGACGTCGACGTCGCTCGACTCGTGTGCTTCCTCACGCGCCCTGGAGCCAAACAGGAGTCCGAGTCGGACAGGGTGGTCGGCGAGTACGTCGGAGACCGTCTCGCGAACCGGCACGCCGTCGTCGACGCTCTCGCCCGTCATACCCCGCAGTATGCCGGACTCGGATAAAAACGTTCGGCGGCGCACCAGCAAGCGGGGACGTGCGGGCCTCGGGTCGGTAATCACCCCCGCGCGCGTCTCCCCGGGCGCCCGCATCGGCCTGTTCGACGTTCCCGAGGAGGGGCACCTCTTTACAGTGTGAACGGCCGCCGAGCGGTATCGGCACCGGGCTTTTCCGTCTGGCGACACCGGTTCCCGGTGGCATGTCACGATCCACGCCGATACAGTGTCCGGTCTGTGGCTGGACCGGTACCGAGTCCGACCTGGAGCAGAACGCGGGGACCGAGTCCTGTCCCAGTTGTAGCGAAGCGATCGAAACCGGGTAGCGCTCCGTCTCGACCGGGTCGTTCTCCGGCGTTCCGACGAGATCGATTGACCGGCTGGACCAGTTCCGTTCCTCGCCCAGCAGGTCGTCGATCGGCCGGTACAGGACGCTCCGCTGGCGAGGACGCAGTCGGCGTCGACCGGTCGACCGCGCAACGTTTTTACGGCTACTTCGAGAATCACCGACAACGATGGCACGGGGCCCGGAGTCGGACGTGGAATCGACCGCGGATTCGCGGGTCCCGGTTCGCGACGTCCACGAGGTGTTCCGGCAGCGCGAGGACCGGGCGCGTCCGCTGACGGCCAGCGACATCATGGAGGCGGTCGGCTGTTCGCGTCGCACCGCCCACAACAAGCTGAACGAACTGGTCGAGCGCGACGTTCTCAGGACCCGGAAGGTCGGGTCCCGGAGCCGCGTGTGGTGGGTCCCGATCGAGGCCGACGACGGCGTCGCGGCGGTCGAACCGGAGCGGACCGACATCCTCGAGGGTGCCGACCTCCCCGGGACCGGCAAGACGCTGAAGGCCAGACAGGCAGCGCTGGTCGCCGCCTACGAGTACCTCCAGGAGTACCCCGAGGCCAAGAAGTCCGACTTCCTCCAGGACGTCTATCCGGAACACCCGGCGGAGTTCGAGACTGCCGAGGGCTGGTGGAACGCGCTCCAGCCCGCACTCGCGGACCTCCCCGGCGTCGACCCCCCCGAAGAGCGGGGGCACATCTGGCACTTCCTCGGCGGGTGAACGTCCCCTGTGGGATCGGACGGCCCGAACCGGGCCAGCGACTGCCGGCGCACAAACGCTTTTGGTCGGACCGTCCGTGAGGCCGCGACAGGTGACCGCGTCGGGGCGCTATCGTTCGAATGACAGACACCACGCGCGAGATGCCGTTCGTATGACCGACGGCACCCTCGTATACGACACCCTCGTATGACCGACGACACGCGCGAGGTCCCGGACGAGGACGTCTACACCTCCGCCGAGGAGGGCCGGAGTTACTACGGCAGTTCCTACATGCCGACGGCCTACGACAACCTCGACCTCGCGCCGGAGACCGACGCCTACCCCGACCGCGGCAGAGCCGACGAGCGCGGCGACAGCGACGCGGGCTACAGAGTCCTCGACCTGCCGCGCGTGCCGAGACTCTCCCACGTGGTCGGGCCGAGCGCCATCCTGCTCGGGGCGTCGCTGGGCAGCGGCGAGACGCTGTTCTGGCCCCTGCTGGTCGCCACCAGCGGCTGGGGGATCTACTGGCTGTTCGTCGTCGGCGTCCTCACCCAGTTTTTCATCAACACCGAGATCCAGCGCTGGACCGTCGCGACGGGGGAGTCGGTGTTCCGGGCGTTCGAGCGCGTCGGTCGGGGGTGGCCACTCGCCTTCCTCGTCGGCGGGTTCGTCAGCCTCGGCTGGCCCGGCTGGGCCGCCAGCGCCGCGCGCATCGGGAGTATCGGTCTCGGCATCGAAGCTGACGCCGTCGGAGTCGCCGGGGTCGAACTGGCGACCTGGAAGGCGGCTGGCATCGGGTTGCTCGTGCTCGTCTGGCTCTCGTATCAGGTGACGCCAGTCATGTACAACGTCGTCGAGCGCGTCCAGATACTGCTCGTCTCGGTCGCGGTCGTCGTCGCCGTCGTCCTCTTTCTGGTCACGGGGTCGGCCGGCGAACTCGCGACGCTCCCCGGCGAGGCGCTCGGCGGCGGGACGCTCCCGATCGAAAGCGACGTGGCACTCGTCCTCGGCGGGATCGCCTTCGCCGGGGCCGGCGGCTACCTCAACCTCTCCCAGAGTCTCTGGGTGCGCGAGAAGGGTTACGGCATGGGTCGCTACCAGGGGCGCGTGAAGAACCCGGTCGTCGGCGACGAGTCCGAACCGGTCCAGCGTGACGGGTTCACGTTCCCCCCGACGCCGACGAACCTCCGCCGGTGGCGGGGCTGGTGGCGGCTGGTCCAGCTCGAACACCTGCTGACGTTCGTCCTCGGACTCGCCGTGACCGGGACGATGCTGATGGCGCTGGCCGCCGCCCACGCCCCCGGTACGACCGACGACGCCGTCGTCATGTGGACCGAGAACGTCGTCCCGCAACTCGCCGCGTTCCCGGCCGCGCTGCTGTTCCTGGCGCTTTTCTCCGCACTGTTGACGACGGAGTACGGCATCGTCGAGTCGGTCGTCCGCAACAGCGCCGACGTCGTCTACGAACTCCACGGTCGCCGGGCGGGCTGGAGCCTCCCGCGGATCTTCTGGACGGTCCTCACGGCGTTCGTGCTGTGGGGGATCGCCATCCTCGCGCTCCCGTTGCCCTTCTCGCTGGAGCGCCCGTTCGGCCTGCTCGTCGCCGGGGCGACGCTCTCCGGGCTGTTGATGTGGCCCTACACCGCGCTCCTGACGGTCGTCAACACGACACGGCTCCCCGAACACACCCAGCCGGGCTGGCTTCGACTGGCGGCGCTGTGGTGGGCGACCGCCTTCTTCGGCTACTTCAGCGCGCTCCTCGTCGGGAACTGGTTGCGCGCCCTCGCCGGCCCGGCGTTCGCGACCGAACTCGGCGTCCTCGGGAGCGGCCCCGGCGGGTACGTGCTGTTCGCCGTCGTCGCCGTCGTCCAGGTTGTCGTCGTCGCCCTCTCGGCACGCGGGAAACGCGACGCTGCCGACACCGTCCCCGACGCCGGCCAGTCGAGGGGGTTGCTGGGGTGAGTTCGTGACGGACTCCGATTCCGCCGATGCGCCCGGTGACTCGGGTCTCCCGGATGTATCCGCCGACACGTCGGCCGACTCACCGGCCGTCGCGTCGGAGGGTGCTGGGCCCGTCCCCGTCCACGTCCACGTCCACCTCGCCGTGACCGGCGCGTTCCCGCTCCGGGTTGCGGACGTGCTGTTCACCGGTGACGCCGTCGTGGTCCCCGAGTACGAGTATCTCACGCCGCTGTTCGGGATCGCTCGCTCGGGCGTCGACGAGGCGGGAGCGACGGCTCGCGAACGGTACCGCGACGCGGGGGTCGCCGGACTCGTCGAACTGGCGGAACGGGTCCACCGACTGCCCTACGACGACATCGAAACCGTCCAGGTGTACCACAGCCGTCTCGGCCGGCCGAAAGTCGCGCTCGTTCCCGGCTCGGGGCCGCCCTACGCCTACCGGGTTCACGCGCCCGTCGACGTCGACGCCCTCGCCGGCGCGCTCCGGTCGCTCGGCGAACGCCGCGGCTTCGCGGTCGAGCGCCACGCGAAGGTCGGTTACAGCCCCGTCGCGAGTGTCCGCCGGTTCGCCGCCGGCCGCTGAGTTCGACCCGTAACCAGGGTCGCGGACCTCGAAGTCGGCTGTCGGAGTTTTCACGATACCGCGCGAGTGAGGCACTGAAACCGCCAGCTCTGAGCAGAGTGCGAGCGACGTGGCCGGCAGTCTCACCGGTCACTCCCGGGACGTCGCCCGGGTGAGTTCCAGCACGAACAGCTGTTCGAAACTGAACGACTCGTTCGCGACCTGGGTCGTATCGAGCCCACGGTCAGCGGCGTACGCTCGCACCTCGTCGAGACCGGTCAACGTACTCACGAGCAGGTAGACACGTCCACCGGGCACGAGGAGTCGCCCCACGTCGTCGAGGAACGGGTCGACGACCGCCCGCCCGTCCTCGCCGCCGGTGATCGCCGTCTCCATCCAGTCGCCCCACCCGCCGTCCTCGGGTTCGGGCAGGTACGGCGGGTTGAAGGTCACGACGTCGAACGATTCGTCGCGGAACGCGGTCGTGAGGTCCGCCCGAACCACCGGCACCCCTCTCTCCGCGGTCTGCTCGCAGGCGTCGGGGTTCAGGTCCGACCCGACGACCCGCGCGCCGGCCTCTTCGGCCCGGTGGGCGACGTAGCCCGACCCGGTGCCGACGTCCAGCAGTCTGTCACCCTGCTCGACGGCCTCGACGACGGCGTCGGCCAGCAACTGCGAGTCCTCTGCGGGTTGATACACTGTCTCCAGGCCGCGCTGTTCGGCCAGGTCGGGTGCTTCGTCGCCGGGACTGCCGTCCATCTACTCGCTCGCAAGCGACCACGGCAGGTCAGCGTTGCGGTCACGGCCCGCCGTGGCCCCGCGCTCACTCCTCCCCGGGCTCGCCCATGTCCCATGCCAGTCGCGCCAGTTCGGCGAACTCGGCGGGGGTGACGTTGCCCGCGCGCCGTCCCATCAGGTCCTCGTCGGCCGCCTCGACCACCGCGTCGGCGTCGCCCAGTCCCGAGATGTGGACGGTGTTGCGGACGGCGTTGCGCATCGTCTTCCGGCGCTGGGTGAACACCGCCCGGAGAAACCCCATGAAAAAGTCGTCGTCCGGCACGTCGTACTCCGGGTCCCGGGGGGTCGTCCGGATCACGGCGCTGTCGACGGCGGGCGGCGGCGAGAACGCCTCCGGCGGGACAGGTTCGACTACCTCGACGTCGGCGTAGTGCCCCGCCGTCACCGACAGCCGACCGTACTCGTCGCTCCCGGGCTCGGCGGCCATCCGCTCGGCGAACTCCCGCTGGAACATCAACACGAGCGGCTTTCCACGGGGAAGCAACCGAAAGGCGATCTCGCTGGAAGCGCCGTAGGGCAGGTTCGACACAGAGGCCGTGAACTCGGGCAACTCGACGTCGAGTGCGTCACCCTCGACTACCGTGAGCGTGCCCGCGTCGATCTCGGCGGCGAACTCCTCGCGGAGGAACTCGGCCAGGTCCGGGTCGCGTTCGATCGCGGTGACGCGGTCGGCGACCGCCAGGAGCCGGTCGGTCAGCGCGCCCGCCCCCGCACCGACTTCGAGGACGTGCGAGAGGCCCACGTCCGCTTCACGAGCGTACCCGGGGAGCCGGTCGAGCACCCGGTCGTCGACGAGGAAGTGCTGGTCGCGGTTCGGGTCGCCGCGGACGCCGGCACGGGCGAGCAGCGCGTCCGGGTCGCGACTACCGGCGTCGGGCGTCGACCCGGCCGCCACACGCTCCTCACCTCCCTCCGAGGAACGGTTCCCGGTCACGCGTCCTCGTGGCGGGCGAACGTGCGGTATTTCAGGTCGTCCTCGCGGATCTCCTCGAGGATGCGCTCGACGATGACCTCGCGAGGGCTGTGGAGGCCGTTGACACGGTCTTCGAGATCCTCGAAGCTGTCGAAGGGGCGTCGCTTGCGTTCGTCGAGGATAGAGTTGCGGAGTTTCTTCCCGATCCCCGGGAGGAGGTTGAGCTGGTGGAGGCGCAGTGTGATGGGCTGAGCGTCGTTGTAGAAGTCGACGAACCGCCCCTCTTCCTCGTCGACGAGGTCCTCGACCACGTACTCCAGTTCGGACTGTGCGCCCCCCGAGAGGTCCTCGTACTCCACCTCGCCGACGTGCTCGAACCGGTCGTCCGAGCGGTCGACGGTGATGTCGTCGCCGATGGAGATGCCGGCGTCGGCATCGAGAATGATCTCGTAGAGCCGGAAGTCCCCCCGGTCGAGCGCGTACGCCAGCGGCTGTTTCTGGTACTGCGGTCGGTCGTCCTCGGTCCGGCCGTGGGCCAGGAAGTCGAGGACGACAGCCGCCGGTGCTGACGACTCGTCGCGCCCGGTGTCACTCATGATACAGCAGTACGACCAGCCAGAACTTAAACCTCGGTAGTCGTCGCCCGCTCAGGCGTACTTCGCGACGACTTCGAGGATCTCGTCGAGTTCGTCGCCCGACAGCGAGTAGCGTTCCTGGGCGTAGACTGCGCGGAGTTCGTCCCGGTCCTGGGGCTGGAGGTCGGCGATCTTGTAGGCCGTCGCCTCGTCGACTTTCTCCAGTTCGAGCAGTTCGGCGACGAACTCCCGGGACTCCTCGGGGTCCAGCAGCGCGAAGCGATTGACGTGTTCGATCGCCCGCGCGAGTTCGTAGCGCATCTCGCGGTCCTCGTCGGCCGCGCGCTCGCGTTCGAGGCCTTCCAGGATCTCTTTCGTCTCGGCGACCGTCAGGTACTCCTCGTCGATTTTCTCTTTGAATATTGTCATGACTCGTCGTGGTTCGGGACGGCACTCGTCTGCGGTCCGGCCACCGACCGGACCCGGCGATTCGCCGGCGGCGTCATATGCGCAGTTCTACACCGGGGCGCACAAACACCTATCGATCTCGCGACTTCCGTTCGGTGACTCCGTCGGGACGACAGCCCTCTCCGAGCTCGCTCTCGACCGAGATCGGCCCGGCTTTCGCGGATGGGTGACGGTGCCGGTGATGGTCTCACTCGTGATAATATATCTACTGGCTGGTTTCGCGGGTCTGATAGACGATCGGTCTCGGCAGCTCTCTCCATTCGAACGGGTCTGGTGGTCGATTCTCTTCGTTGAGACCGACAGAAATTCTAACAGGTTTCGGATATCGAACCTGATATCGCTGAAAGATGATTAGTGGTTAAGATGGGGACTGAGAAATAGCGAAGTCGATGGCACACACGAACAGACGGATCCGCAGAGTCGGACTCACGATGGGAGTCGGTTGTCTCGCGACAGCGTTCGCGGCCGGGACGGCGATGGGAGCGACGGGTGCGCCCGCGCTCCAGTCCGGGGAGCCGGACTTCTTCTTCGCCACCAGCGAGATCGCACAGGTGATGTTGTCGATCGCAGCAGTCAGTTTCGCCGTGCTCGCCGCGCGGCTGTACGGCGGGGAGATCGGGAAAGCGATCTACACCGTCAGTGGAGGCGTCATAATCTTCAGTACCTGGCAGCTGTTGAACGGCGCGTCACAGCTCCTGCAGGTACAGCGACCGCCGGCCAGCGTGGGCTCCACGATCAACCTCATCGTGACGATCCTGCTGCTGGCGGGCTTTTACATGCTGTACGAGACCATAAACGGCGCCACGACGGCCTGACATGAGTTACAAACATCTCGCGGGACGGCTCATCGAAACCCAACGGTCGATGCTGGGGGAACCGGCCATCGACATCGCGCGCTCGATCGAGGGGATTACCGTCACCGACGACGGGAACGTCGCCGCAGTCGACGGCGACCCGCGCGTGGTCGTCGACGAGCTGGCACGGCGCTACACCGGAATGCTCGGAGGTGCCGCGGAAAACCGCCTCCTGGCTGCGGCCCGGGAGTTCGAGGACGAACTGGCCCTGCCGCCGTCGCTCGGCGGGCCCGAAGAGTTCGAGGCCGGCCACCGCGACCCGGCGGCACACGAGCCCGGCGCGTCCGGACCGGCGACTCCGGACCCTGCCGAGCCGGACTCGTCGACGGAGGGACCACAGACCACCGAGTCGACCGCACCGCCGACCTCGCCCTCCGGAGCGGTGTCCGACGGTGGGACGACCCGTGTGGTCTCCCCGACTCCGTCGGGGCCGGGCGAGATCGTCTCGCCGACACCGGGGCACGCCGGACGCCCGGATACGACGACTGAGTCCTACGAGCGGGCGGCGGACGACGAACCCGGGGACACAAGCGTCTCACTCTCCGAACCGATCACCGTCGAATACTCCCTCGCGAGCACCGTCCCGGCCGCGGAGCGAGCCGACCGGGGTCTGGCGTCCGTCTACCTCATGCCCGCCCACGGCGGGGGGTTCCAGGCACCGGTCGCCGTCGAGGACGCGATCGTCGACGCGATCACCGGTGCGACGGAACTCGGTCGCGAGGATCTGGGCGAATTCGCCGACGACATCGACACCGAACGACTCCTCGCGACGCTCAGTGGCGAGAACGGTGAGACGATCTCGTTCCAGCTCGACGTCGCCGACCTGACGGTCACGTTCCACCGGAGCGGGTCGCTGGCGGTTCACTGACCGGCGACCCCCCATCCGGCGACCGCCCCAGCCGAACAGAGCGTACTGGGGCGGACAGCCGCGCTGCTGTCGTCCGAAATTCTCGGAGACCACCGCCAGTGCGTGTCTCTCGTCCCTGAAGCGTCCGTTTCAGCGGGTCTCTAGGGGTCGTTCGAGTCGAAGTCCCACAGTCCGTCGACCGAGTGGATGGTGAGGGACGTCCCGTCGGAGGAAGCAGTGACCTCGTGGTGGACCTGCACACGGTTGAAGTTCTCCCGCGTCGTCGCGACGTTGAAACTCCCGAGTGACTCGTCGCCCTCGGCCCAGCCCGGGCTGGTCGTCCCGACCACGTAGCGGACGGCGTCGAACCGGTCGGTCAACGCGTCGTGGAGCGGATCCGGGACGACCGGCATGCGCGGCGTCGGAAACCGGTCGGCCCACTCCTCGTCGATGTGGGCGACTTCCGGTGGCTCGTCGTTCTCGTGGCTGGCGTCGACCTGGACGATGGACACTTCCTCCGTCCGGCCCTGCTCCTCCACGAGACCGTCGACCAGTTTGAACTGGACGTATCCTTCGACGCGCTCGGTCGAGTTCAGACAGCCGGCGAGGGCGATAGAGGTGCCAGCCCCGACGGCACGCAGAAACGTTCGTCTGGAGGGCATGCGCTCGAAAGTACTGAATCGAAGTCGTATGTACGTTGCGGCCGAGACGACGGAATCTGGACCGCGAAAATCCGTAAACTGTCGCGTCGAGAGTGTTGCCGGCGCGTCAGTTCTGCCGGCGCGTCAATCTTGTCGGCGGAGATGTGCGGCCTTGACGATCAGCGTCTTCTGGACGCTCCCGTCCGAGACGGCGACGGTGTAGGCCGTCCCCTGCTTGCCGGTGACCTCGCCGGTGCGGCCGTCGAAGCGGGGGTGGAACCGCCCCTCCGGGACGCTCGGGTCGATCTTCAGGTGGACTTTCTGGCCGGCCTCGTACTCCTCGACCGCGCGCTGGGGCGGCGAAGTACCCCGCTGGCGCGGTTCGTTCTTGAGTTTGTTGCGCGTGTTCGACCGGGGTCCGTTGGAGTTGGGCATTCGTAGCTTCCGGTTGGCCAGTCACGCTTAAAAAACGTGCGTTCCGTGTCGGCCGTGCTGAACCGTCACGTGGACGGCCAGACACGCCTCATTCGGGGTGTACTGCGCGACGGAGTCAGAGCCGACCGACGCTCTGGACCTCGACGGATTCGACCGCGTCGACGTCCGCGAAGGCTTCCTCGACCGCGTCGGTGCCGCCGGCGTCGTCCGGGACGATGACCGTCGGGAGCAGTGCGACGAGACCGAACGCCACGTCGTCGCGCTCGAACCCGTTGATCTTCGCGCCCTCGGGGAGCGCGTCTTCGAGTTGCTCTTCGAGCGCGTCCAGGTCGACCTCGGGGCTCTCGGGCATGACCTTGATCTTGGCGGCGACCTTCGACATCTCAGGGCCCCCTGAACCCGCAGTCCGGGCACTCGTAGAGGTTGCTCTGCTTTCGACACTTCGCACACCGGTAGATCTGGTGGCCACAGTCCGGGCACTTGAACGCCGCTGCGTTCGTGCCGGCGATGTTGATACCACAGGAGACGCACTTCTGCTGGCGTTTCCCTTCGCTCTGGCTCATACCCCCTGTACCCGCTCGCGGGTTTTAACGGTTGTCAAGTCGCCCGGCCACCAGATCGGTCCACACAGACCTGTTTCGTCGGATATTCAGCCGAAGTTCTCGATCTTGGCGGTGCTCGTGTCGCCGCCGGCCCCCTCGATCGCACTCGTCGCGGCGTCGATGAAGTCGGCGAAGCCGTAGACGAAACACTGGCTGTCCGCGCCGTGGCGGTCGATGGCGCTCGCGACTGCCGCGTCCAGTGACTCGTCGTCGTCGAGCACTGCCACCGTCGCACCGCGCTCGCGGAGGTCGTCGAGTCGTTCGCCGTGGACCGGCGACTCGTCACGGTAGACGACGACTGCCTCGTGACCGTCGGCGAGCGCGCGCTCGGCGATCGCGACTGCGGGGCCGACCCCGGGACCGCCCGCGAGGACGATAACGGGGTCTTCTCCCTCGTAGAAGTCGCTCCCGAACGGGCCGGAGACCTCGACGGCGTCACCCGCTTCGAGTTCGGCGAACGCCGGGCCGAGCGCACCTTCCGGGTCGATCTCGACGGTGATCTCGAACGTGTCCTCGACGTCGGGCGAGGAGACCGTGTAAAAACGGGAGTCCTCGCTGTCGGCGGTATCGAGCGTGACCTTGACAAACTGGCCCGGCTGGGCGTCGAACTCGGGTGGCGACGTTATCTCGACGGCGATCGTGTCCGCGCCGACCGACTCGACGGCCGCGACCGTCAGCGTGGTGTCTTCCATACCTCGAACCCGGCCGGCCACCGCATTGGTGCTTTCGTTCCCGCTGTACGCCGCTCGCAGTACCCGCGTGACCGCCGGGATGGACATCACAGCCGACAGGACATCTTTCCAATGTTTTACTCGCCTTCCAGTTAACCGAACCGTCCCGGAACGAGGGTCGTTCCCGACTGAACGTCCACAAATTGCGGGGCGTCGCGGGGCCGGAGCGGGCTATTACAGAAGTCTTTTTGTCGGGCAGGGGGTACCCAACGCCAGAATGCCCGAGGACCTGAACTGGGCCATCGGCGGAGAGGCGGGCGACGGGATCGACTCCACGGGGAAGATCTTCGCCCAGGCGCTGTCGCGCGCCGGTCGCCACGTCTTCACGTCGAAGGACTTCGCGTCGCGGATCCGCGGCGGCTACACCGCCTACAAGATCCGAACGTCGGTCGACCGCGTCGAGAGCGTCGTCGACAGACTCGACATCCTGATCGCGCTGACCGAACGAACGATCCACGAGAACGAGGACGAACTGCACGAGGGGAGCGTCATCATCTACGACGGCGAGCGCTCGACCATGCAGGACGTCGAGGTGCCCGAAGGGACCCACGCCATGACGGTCCCGCTCAAGCGCCTCGCCGAGGACGCCGGCGGCGCCATCATGCGCAACGTCGTCGCGCTCGGGGCCGCCTGCCAGGTGGCGAACTTCCCCATCGAGAACCTCGACGAGGCGCTGGCCAAGCGCTTCGGCGACAAGGGCGAGGCCATCATCGAGAACAACGAACAGGCCGCCCGACTCGGCCAGGAGTACGTCGCCGAGAACTACGACCTCGACACCGACTACGACCTGGAGACGACCGACAACGACTACGTCCTGCTCAACGGCGACGAGGCCATCGGCATGGGCGCCATCGCCGCGGGCTGTCGCTTCTATTCGGGCTACCCCATCACGCCCGCGACGGACGTCATGGAGTACCTGACCGGCCGTATCGAGCAGTACGGCGGCGCGGTCGTCCAGGCCGAGGACGAACTCTCGGCGGTGAACATGGCGCTCGGTGCGGCCCGCGCGGGCGCACGGTCGATGACGGCCACCTCGGGCCCCGGCATCGACCTCATGACCGAGACGTTCGGGCTCGTCGCCACGACGGAGACCCCCCTCGTGATCTGTGACGTGATGCGCTCGGGCCCCTCGACGGGGATGCCCACGAAACAGGAACAGGGCGACCTCGACATGCTCCTGTACGGCGGCCACGGCGAGATTCCCCGGTTCGTCGTCGGACCGACGACCGTCTCGGAGTGTTTCTGGAAGACCGTCGAGGCCTTTAATCTCGCCGAGCAGTACCAGACGCCCGTCTTCCTGGTCTCGGACCTGGCGCTCGCGGTCACCGAGCAGACGTTCCCGCCCGAGGCCTTCGACATGGACGAGGTCGAGATCAAGCGCGGCAACGTCGTCGAGGAGGACGAGATCGACTCCTGGCTCGACGAGCAGGGACGCTTCCAGCCCCACTTCCCGACCGCCGACGGCGTCAGCCCCCGCGCGTTCCCCGGGACGACCGACGGCGCCCACATGACCACTGGGCTCGAACACGACTCGCTGGGCCGCCGGACCGAGGAAGAGGAGGTCCGCGTCGAGCAGGTCGACAAACGCAACCGGAAAGTCCAGACGGCGAAAGAAGAGGAAGACTGGGACTACCGCGAGTTCGGTGACTCCGACGCCGACACGCTCGTCATCTCGTGGGGCTCGAACGAGGGTGCGATGCGCGAAGCACTCGAGTTCCTCGACGAGGACGGCCACGACGTGCGATTCATCTCGGTGCCCTACCTCTTCCCGCGGCCGGACCTCACCGACGAGGTCGACGCGGCCGAGGACGTCATCGTCGTCGAGTGTAACGCGACCGGGCAGTTCGCGGACGTCCTCGAACACGACGTCCTCGAACGCGTCGAGCGGATCAACAAGTACACCGGCGTCCGCTACAAGGCGGACGAACTCGCCGAGGACGTGGCAGCGGCGATTGCGGGCGATGCGGACAGCACACAGGAGGTCGAAGCAGAATGAGCTCAGACGTTCGATTCGTCGATTTCAAGTCAGACAAACAACCGACGTGGTGTCCCGGCTGCGGTGACTTCGGGACGATGAACGGCATGATGAAAGCCCTCGCCGAGACGGGCAACGACCCCGACAACACGTTCGTGGTCGCCGGCATCGGCTGTTCCGGGAAGATCGGTACCTACATGCACAGTTACGCGCTCCACGGCGTCCACGGGCGCGCGCTCCCGGTGGGTATCGGCGTCAAACTCGCCAACCCCGACCTCGAAGTGATGGTCGCCGGCGGCGACGGTGACGGCTTCTCCATCGGTGCCGGCCACTTCGTCCACGCGGTCCGCCGGAACGTCGACATGTCCTACGTCGTCATGGACAACCGCATCTACGGCCTCACCAAGGGCCAGTTCTCCCCCACCTCCCGCGAGGACTTCGAGACCGCCACCTCGCCGGACGGGACCGGGATGCCCCCGATCAACCCGCTCGCGCTCGCCTACGCTTCGGGCGCTACCTTCATCGCACAGTCGTTCTCCTCGGACTCCCAGCGACACACCGAACTCGTCAAGGAAGCCATCGAACACGACGGCTTCGGCTTCGTCAACGTCTACTCGCCGTGTGTCACGTTCAACGACGTCGACACCTACGACTACTTCCGGGACTCGCTGGTGGATCTGTCCGAGACGGACCACGACCCCAACGACCCCGCCGACGCCAAATCCAAGATCCTCGAAGGCGACAAGGAGTACATGGGCATCCTCTATCAGGACGAGGACTCCGTCGCCTGGAACGAACGCCAGGGCATCGACGAGAACATGGCCGACATCCCCGACGGCGCCCCCGAGGACGCGATGGATCTGGTCAGAGAGTTCTACTAAACCACCTTTTTTCGCCTCGGGTTTCCTCGTGCCGCCTGCGGCGGCACTGCGGGAACCGCTCGGCCAAAAAAGCTGGACCAAAAAAGGCGCTCGCTTCGCTCGCGGGGAACCGCGCGCGAGGCGCGCGGACGTTCTCTGTGGGTTCCTATCCGCCAGCCGTTGCCTCCGGAATGTCAATTTCACCCGGGGTCCAGAAATCCCGGACGGAGTACCCGCCCGACGATCCCGGGGCGGAACAGCGACGACGGTGCCTCCTCCAGCGTGGCGACCCGCTGGAACGCGGTCCGGAGTCGGCGGTCGGTATGCGCTTTGCGCAGCAGTCGGTCGAGATAGCGGCTTGTCAGGGCGAATCCCGCCGGTTTCGGCCCCTCGGTCGCCTCGAATCCGAAGTCCGATCCGACGGCGAGTTGCCAGGCGGCGTCGACGGTGGGTGCGACACGCTGGAAGAACTCGGTCGCGACGTCCGACCGGTAGCCGTCGGCCAGACAGCCGTGGAGCACGAGCGCTTCCAGCGCGGCGACAGACATCCCCTGTCCGTAGATGGGGTTGAAACTCGCGATGGCGTCGCCCAGTACGACCAGTCCGGTCGGAAACCGGTCGAGAGCCTCGTAGCGGCGACGGACGCTGGACGGGAAGGGATACGTGTGGATCTCGTCGGTTGCCCACTCGTGTGTCTCGACGAACCGCCGACCGTCGTCCGTCGGCATCGCCGCCAGGAACCGCTCGAACCCCTCACCGTCGGTCGGCGTCCCCGACCCGTGCATCCCGGAGAGTCCGACGATCCATTCGCCGTCTTCGATAGGAAGCGCAGCCCAGCCGCGCTCGCGCGGCGCGTCGGGCAACATGGAGAGCGCCCACTCCTCGTCGTCCGCCCGCTCGAAACGGGCAGTGCTGTACGAGATGTCGACGTGTACCTCGTCGACCGGCGGCGATCCGTAGCCCTGGGCGGCGAGCCAGTCCGGCGTGCGACTGGTCCGTCCGGTGGCGTCGACCACCAGTTGCGCGCGCAGGTCTCGCTCCGTGCCGTCCTCGCGGACCCGGACGCCCTCGACGGCCCCGTTCTCCCCGGTCAGGTAGTCGACGAACAGACAGTCCTCCCGGACGGTGACGCCCGGCAGATCCGCGACCCGGGTCCGGATCCGCTGTTCGAACAGCGCACGACTGGCGGTGTACATCGGACGCTGTCGAGTGCCGTCGGCCAGGAACCCTCCGCGGACGTACTGCCTGACGTCGGTCTCGCCGTCGAGACACACCCCACCAGCCGAGACGAGCCCCGCGGAGTACCCCGGAAGCAACTCCTCGATCGCGACACGACCGCCTTCGAGGAGGAGGTGCGCGTGGTCGGCCTGCGGGACCCCCTGGCGCACGACGGGTTCGTCCGGCAGCGGGTCCCTGTCGAAGACAGTCACCTCGTCGAACCCGTCCGAGAGAACCCGTGCCGCCAGCGATCCCCCCACGCTCGCACCGACGACGATCGCTCGACCGCTGCGTTCCGCGACGGTTCCCGAATCGTACCGACTGGTAGTTGCCAGGACCATGGTTCGGCATTTCCCCGTGGCGACGGTTCGTCCGACGTGCCTCGAAGACGAGACACCGTCACTTATATGCGGTGACTGCTTCGGCGAGCAGTTCCGGCGGGATTGGCTGACGTTCCCGGTCCGTCGTCCGCCACTCGAACAAAACCTGTTGGGGTGGACACCCATGCCGGTGGATTCCTGATGAGGGAACATGAATCTCTTCTGGCACCGCAGGGACCTGCGACTGCGGGATAACCGGGGGTTAGCGCTGGCCGCCAGCGACGACGAGGTCCTCCCGGTGTTCGTCTTCGACGAGAGCCTCCTCCGTCAGACCGGGGAGCGCCAGCGCGCCTTCCTGTTCGCAGGCCTCGACGCCCTCCGTGGGGCCTACCGGGAGCGTGGCAGCGATCTGGTCGTCCGACGCGGCGAACCGCCGCGGGCGCTGGCGGCCGTCCGTGAGGCCGTCGACGCCGAGACCGTCTACTACAACCGCCACTACGAGCCGGCCCGGTACAACCGCCAGCGCCGCGTCGACCGCCGCTTCCCGACTGTCGCCGCCACCGACGTCGTCCTCGTCGACCCCGGCGACCTCGACCCGTCGTACGCCTCTCACGGCCAGTTCTACGACGACTGGAGTGCTCAGCCGAAACCCGACCCCGTCGCGGCACCCGAGCCCGACCGACTGGTCGATCCCGGTACGTACTCCGTCGAATCAGACGTCGAGGTCCCTGCCATCGAGACGGACATCGAGTTGCCGCCCGCGGGCTACGAGGGGGCCCGAGAGCGCTACGACCAGTTCCTCGACGACGGCATCGAATCGTACGCCGACACCCGCGACGACCTCTCGGCGGCAGTCGCCCGTCCGGTGGGTGCGGTCTCGCGCATGTCGCCGTATCTCGCCGCGGGGATGATCGGGATCAGGGAGGTGTGGCAGGACGCGACCGACCGGTACGAGGCCGTGACCGTCGGCGAGAACGGGACTGCCACGAGTGACAGCGACACCATCGCGGGCGACAGCGACGCCGCTCGCAACGTCGAGAAGTACCGCTACGAACTCTCCTGGCGGGAGGCCAACTACCACCTGCTGGCCAGCGACCCGGGGCTGCTCTCGAAGAACCACAGGGAGTTCCCCAACCCGATCGCCTGGCGCAACGACGAGGCCGACTTCGCGGCCTGGCAACGCGGCGAGACGGGCTACCCGCTCGTCGACGCGGGGATGCGCCAGCTCGACCGGGAGGGCTATGTCCACAACCGGCCGCGACAGGTCGTCGCGTCGTTCCTGACGAAACACCTGCTCGTCGACTGGCGGAAGGGCGCACGGCACTTCGAACACCAGCTCGTCGACCACGACCCGGCGGTCAACTACGGCAACTGGCAGTGGGTCGCCTCCACGGGGACCGACACCGTCGACGTCCGCATCTTCGACCCGGTCGCCCAGATGGACAAGTACGACCCCGACGCCGACTACGTCCGCGAGTACGTGCCCGAATTGCAGGACGTTCCGCCCGAGAAAGCCGTCGAGTGGCCGACTCTCGACGCCGCCGAGCGAGCCCGATTCGCCCCCGACTATCCCGACCCCATTGTCGACAGAGACGGCGCCTACGAGCGCGCCAGACGGGTCTTCGAGACGGCGCTGGGGCAACGCTGATCGCGGGATCCTCGGGTAGACGACGATAAAATACTTGGGTTGTCGACACGACCGCCCGGTGTGCGTCGCGCGACGACAGCCCTGGTCGCCCTCGTCGCCGTCCTCGCGCTCGGTGCCGCCGCCGGGGGTTTCGATACTGTGAGCGCCCCCGGTCTGGAGGGCGACTGGCAACCGACCACGGTAACCGTCGATTCGCCCAGCGGCATCCCTCCCGAACCCCCATTTCGAAACAAGTCCGCACCGCCGACGCCCGGCGGCGAGGAAGGGGGTGGCTACGTCGCTTCGCCGCCGCCCGCGACGGTCGCCGACTCCGGGAGCGGCGGCGTGTCCCCGCTGTTCGTCGCCGTCTTCGTCGGCGGACTGGTCGCCAGTGCCGTACTCGCCCTCGCCCTGACGGGTGAGGACGACCGCGCGCCACTGCCCGAGAAGGGTCCGGGCGACGGGGATGGCGACCCGCGACCCGCCGTGGACGTGAGCTACGACACGCCGCCCGACAGTGTGGTCGTCCGCGCCTGGGAGCGACTCGCGACGGCCGTCGAGAGCGAGCCCACCGACACCCCCAGCGAGACTGCCCGGCGCGCGACTGACGCAGGGTTTCCCCGCGACACGGTCGACCGGGTGACAGACCACTTTTCGGCAGTTCGCTACGGCGGCGAACCCGCCGACCAGGGGCACCGGGAACGCGACGCCAGAGAGGCCATCGAGGCGTTCGACCGCGTCGAGGACGGCGAGACGTGACCGGAACCGTCAACCGTTTTGCGAGCGCCTGTGGATCCGGGACGATATGAGCGACGGACCGTTCGACGTCACGATACAGGTCGCCGAGGTAGAGCGCGCCGAACCGTTCCCCGAGGCGAACAAGCCCGAACTCGTCAAACTCCGGCTCGATCTGGGCGACGAGACCCGACAATCGGCTGCCCAGCTCGGCTATCATCACGACACCGACGAACTGGTCGGCCGTCAGGTACTCTGTGCGACTGATCTGGGGTCAGTGCGCATCGCCGGGTTCAAATCCGAGGCGCTGACCGTCGGCGTCCCCGGTGACGACGGGAATCCCGTACTCGTGGCTCCCGACGAGGACGTACCCCTCGGTGGGGCGCTGTACTGAGCCGCCGGCGCGGCGTCCGTCGGTCGTCGTTCGCGGCGCGCACCCGAGGACCGATCCGTCGACGACACCCGCCTATCGGAGGTGTTTTGTGCCGACACCAGAGAGTGGTGAGTAGACGGCACGGTCGGACGGCACCTTTGAGCCCGCGTGGTTTCCATGCGTGGTCACTGCTGACCGACCTACCCCGTCTCTCGAACGACCGCGAGCGGCCGCGCTGCGCTCTTCTCTACTGCTAACTGAGCGTTTCAAAGACGGGATCTCCGGTGTCGATTTCCGCCTCTCCCAGCGCTGGCCAGTTACTCCTGCTCTGTTGAAGCCTGCCGGTCTCAGCGTCGTACTCGCTGTGTTCGTGTATGTTCCCGGCAACCACCTACGAGGGCTGCGAGCGTGCTCGCAGGCCGACGTGGCCGGCACAGACCACTTCGAATGGCGAGCGAAGCGAGCCATTCACAGACTCGCCAGGTTCTGCCGGAGTTTGATCGTCGCGGTCATGAGCGCAGTGGCGGTCATGATGACGAACACCACCTGGAGGTGGACGACGATGACCCGGTCGAGCCCTGCGACGGTTGCGAGGTCGACGGCGGGTACGAGCGTGGCGAACGCGAGCACCGGCAGGAGATGGCGGAGCAGCGAGTCGATCATCGTCCCCTGGACCATCGCGGCGTCGGTCTGGCGGCGACCGAAGCCGAAGCCGTAGGCAGCGAAGACGAGCGCGCCGACGGCCTGCAGGGCGAGCAACTCCCGGCGCAGTCCCAGGAGGGCGATGCCGAAGATGACGACCGCGACGAGAGCGACGAAGGCGAGTTCGAGCGCCTGCCGGCCGCGGAAGTCGGTTCTGCCTTCGGCGTCGGTCGACAGCGCGGCGTTGTAGTAGACCTCTCTCACTGCCAGCGAGAGCAGGAGGACGACCGCCAGTAGCAGGCCCTGTTTGAACGTCGCGCGTATCGAGGAGACGATCTCGAGGACGCCGACCAGCGCGTAGACGGTCCCGACGATGCCGACCGCGAGGAGATACTCCCAGAGGACGCCGTCACCGGTCGCGACGGTCGCCCGGCGGTTGCGCGCGGCGTAGAACCCGAAGCGGGCGGCGATCACCGCCAGGAGGACCATCGCGACGAACGCGATGAACGTGAGGTTCGGGTCGTCGGCCAGCAGGTGCAGTCCGAACTCGACGCCCGCC